>SMTZ1_10000920_pt1 | contig 28681 bp, 22 predicted proteins | sample DeeMarSWOR136_30_FD_25667 | JGI IMG/M metagenome (IMG submission 25667)
AAGAAAAGACGCAAACCGTTTGATTTTCCAAAAGCATATTTAATATATTTAATCGGCTAACTTTCCAAAAATATTAAGCACCCATTTCATGCATTTGTGACCAAAATCTACTGGTTGGCAATACATCATCGGGCAGGCTCCGGCAATGACTGAGATGTTATTTTTTAAACAAAATTCCCTGGCAGAATCCGATACACTTCCCACTCCAAAAGAACGGTGCATCCATACCCGCTTAATACCAAGATTGGCACATTCTCTTACAATTTCTTGTGATACTTCCGGACGAGTAACAATCACTACCCCGTCTACTTTTCCGGGAGTGCTCTTGAGATCGGGGTAACAGTGATTGCCCCCTATTTCATCAGCCTTTGGATTTATGGCGTAAACGGTATAACCACAATCTTTTAATTTTTTATAAATTGTGTTGGCAGCAGATCCTTTTTCATCGCGGGAAACACCGGCAACTGCAATATTCTTCTGTGACAAAAAATCATTGACCTTTTCCTGTAATGAATTCATTTTAGATTCTTCCCGGTTCAATATTTTTCAGAAATCTCAATCTTTTTTATTAAATCAATATATTCTCTTGCCAGCCAAGTTTGATCAACTCAATTTTTGTCGGATCGGCAGTACCCAGATGATGCCTGGTATCCGCTAGAAATATGTGTTTGGGCGGCGGATTGAGGGGACGATCCTCCTTGAAATATTCTTTTCGCTTGGCTATCAGAATCCGCACACCGGTTGCATCAACTGCCACCGGGTCTTGCCCAACAATCAACCCGTTGTAAACCCAGGTATACTGTGAATTAAAGTCATGCGGACCAACACTATGAAAGAGCGGGGTGATCATCACCAAAATGTTTAATCTGGTCTTGTCTTTGACTAACGGTAATTTCCAGATCGTCGCCAGATCAGCACAGGTATCTCCATGATAGGCGGAAGGATTTTTGACAAACATGATATAATTTTTCAATAAGGTTCCTACACCCGACCAGTGATGGGTGCGCATCGGTCTGGTATTGATCAGGGCAGTGGCATTCAGAAAAACTTTATCCGAGAGAAGTCCCCGGTCTTTAATGGAAATATTTTTTTCGGCAACTCCCACCTCCATCACCCGGTGTTTAATAGCTTTTTCCAGTTCCGGGGGAGTAGGCAAATATCCCCATACATTGGATTTTATCCCTACAATGTCTTGCGGCTTAATGATTTGCTGCCAGGCGGTTAAAGGTTCACTGGTACCATACAATGTCATAACCGCCTTATCTAACATGGCAGCGATGTTGTCTGCTCTGACCTTTTTCGAATCATCTAACAGATCCTTAGCTCGGATCAATACAACCTTTTCTTTCTTCAATTCTTGCGCCAGGAGTTTTCGGGGCATATTCAGGTATAAAGTGCCTGCAGCAACTGCTGCTGAACTTTCTTTTAGAAAATCTCGCCGGGTATAAAACTTTTTCTTCATGGAAACACCCACCATTTATTTATTCTTTTGTTTAATTGTTCCCAATAATTCAAGGGCATTCTGCTCTTCGCTGGCGTTGAATACTACCTTAATTAAGGAACCATCCAATTTACAGGCAACCCAGCTCCCATCTTCAATTTGATAAGTGAGCCCTTCTTTCATTTCCGGAACAAAATTCCGGAGAAAGTAATCATAAGCCAGAACTGCTTTTTCTTGATCAGGATATCTTACGAGAAGCAGAATAGTTTTGTTGTCATTTTTTTGGTATTTCGCCATTACTGCTTCCGTTTTCTCCGTTATGTGCAGGATATTCTCATCTGAAATGAAGTAATATGAATTCAACCAGATATGATGTTTAAAGTATTTAATACTCTCCTGAATTAAACCTTCTGGTGGTAGTTGATCAACAATTTCAGGTATAGAGCCCTTATGGGGAATGGCTTTTTCAATCTGGCTGGCCAGCTGGAATACAGCTCTCTTGGATTCAGCAGTTTCCGGACTTGCCAGAATAGAAATATAAAATCGGTCTTTCCAGTAAAGTAATAATCCAGAGGTATACTGAGACCCCTGTCCAAATTGTTTATCATTCGTTTCGCGGGAATGAGAAAAAACCCCAAAAGCATTTTCTGAACTACCCATATCAAATATATCAACGATAATATCAGGCTGCCCGGATTGTTGGTAAATTTTATTAATCGAACAGAAAAAACCATATGAGAGATAGAGTTCAGCACCACCATTGATATATTCATAAAGGGTTTGACGATCGTAGTACCTGCCCTCCCCCTCACTTTGCCAGACATCCACCGATTCAGGTAGAAACTCTTCTAAGTTGATATTCGACGCTATCATATTTTCTTTTCCAATAATAAAAAATAAGGTGATGAAATAAAACAAGATGGGACAGTAAAAGGATTTCATAGGAATTAATCTTATAGTAAATTTTAAATGAATGTAATCGTGAGTCAATTATATAGAATTAACATGTGAGACATCCCAAGATTGTCATTCCAGCTTCCAAGCTGTGGTGAGAGCCATTCCTATGGGAGAATCTCAATAAAATTAATATCTTACCTTATGATGAAGAAATGCCGGATCGAGTCTGGTAACACGGTCTGTCAGACAATTCCGGCATGAAATTATACCGATAGATTTATACAATAAAAGAATCTCTTGAAAACTATGGATAATATTATGAAAAATTTCTTTAATCTTCAATCTTTTTTTGTCAGAATGATCTCCCGTAGCTCATTAGTTTTTAATGTTTTTAAAAATTTCTGGAAATCAGAATATTCTTCAACAGGAATTCTATTATCCACAATTTGACACATGGAGTGCCAATGAATCATATTGTCCGTTTCTTCTAAAATCCATTTTCCCATTCCAAATGGAGAGTGATCTTCATTTTGATATTGTATCGATTTAAGATTGAAAAGATCAGATAATTTCACATGTAAATCCATTTGCTCAGTAAATCCAAATTGAAACTGAACCGGATAGATGCGTTCAGTTGAAAGGAAATAGTTGGGAAGTTCCATGGATAAAATTGTAGACGGACGAATAATAATCTGATTTTCTCTTTCAATCAAAAAGTTTTCCGTGCGAAAAGTATAAAATATTTCCAGAGGATCTAATACCGGCACTAATCCATTGATATAAAAGGTATCTAACTTTGCATCATAACAACGTTTAGCAAGATACACTTCCAGCCAGTTTTTTATTTCATCTTGCGACGCATAAAGCAGATCTTCTCTTATTTCTACAGCTAATGCCCCCCAATGTGCTGTTTTAGCTTTTACATGACTCACCCCATCGTTATCCACCTCAATATGCCACACTAAGTGGGTCCGGTTAATATCAGGTGGTAGAACTGGTGTTTTACGTATTTCTGCTTTCCCATTTTTCGCCACGATTAAAACATAGACACCCTGATCATACCAAGGCAATTGGCCAAAGGGGCACCCTTTTTCAGTAGCATCCATCCAAGTACCGCCGTCTCCTACCGTTGGGCAATATGCAATCGCATGATTGAAATGATATGGAGAGGGAAGCGTGGTATCAGGCAAACCATTTTGCCTGGTACTGATCAGGACCTCATAAACCTCCAGACTTGCTTCTTTTGCAAGAGCACAAATTAGGGTGGCCATATCTTTACAATCACCATAATGATTATCCAATACTTTCTCTGCCGGATTTGGTTGATAACTACCAATCCCAATTTCAACGGCAATATAGCGGACATTATCACGTACCCATTCATAAATATTTTGTAATTTCTCTTTATCAGTCTTACACCCGGTGGTAAGTGTTAAAGCATGATTTTCTATATCTTTATCCGGTTTTATCTGGGGATCTATCAGTTCATAATACCAGCTTGCCACATCTTGCCAGGATTTAATACCAACTGGTGAAAAGGCCAACCTGGAGACAATTTCCTTCAGGTTTGGCATAGCAAATTCAGATTTTACTGGCGGAACATTTCGCATTTCCCAGCGATAGGTCGATCGGAATCCAGCAGGTGTTTTCAGCACTTCTGGATCCTGGTCAATGTTGTAGGCCCGGTAGTCGAGTTTCCATTCCGATGGATGGATCAGGCTGAACCTCGATAAAAGTGTGGGAATTTCATCCTGGAAAATCCAGGAATGCCAAAGGGTTCGTTTTCTAATATCGACACGATATTTATATTCAACAATGGCTCCATTTTCAATGGCTGGCATGGTGAAAATTTTAGCACGTTGGTCAGAGTAAAAAACAAAATTTGGATAGAGATTTACATCAAATATATCATCTTTATCTAATACAACTATTTCTCCACCGGGTTTAATGGTTCTGGCACGTATATTCTCGATTTGAGCAGTTGGATAATAAGGAAGAACGATGTTAGCATACCGGTGACCACGGATATTTAAAATCTTTATGATTTTATGACGTTCAAAAGTACTGAATCCATTCACCGGATCACCAAATACCTCCATTCTCCCATCATCTGAAAGAATGATGGCAGATTCATCCGGGAAATCTGCTTGAGACGGTAAATCTGCCAAATCCAGATCATTCCAATTAATTTTAGTCGCCCATTGACTTTTATCTGCACAGGAAATGATAAAAAGAAAGACATAGCTAATAATGACGAGCAGTGATTCTTTTCTCAGATAATTATACACATGATCTCCCATACCAATGAGATAAATTACATTATGCAGATATCAATTTCAAATTTAAAAGATGGTTTTATCCTGAATTTAGTTTAACATGACTTTAAAATTCTTTGGACAGGCATTTTTCTTCTGATGTATGTACATTCATTAATACATACCTTGTGACAAACTTTTTTTTAAGATGAAGGATTATATATCAGCGAAATATAGCTATCTCACAGCCGGAAGATCCTTACTATCTCCAGGGAAATAATATTTTTAAGAAACTGTATTTGGCTATATTTTTTAAAGATAATGGTGAATTGGTGATAATGGATTTGGCAGCGGCAACACCACTTTCTACAGCTGGTCCAATACCCTCTCCCATATCCAGGGTGGCAAGACCAACTGCATCACCAATAAGAAACAGATTTTCATGGAAAGTAGGAATATTTTGCTGATGGAGAAAATAGGAATATCCTCGAGGGTGAATCTTTATATTTGAGATCAGTGAAAGATTTTTTAATTTCTCAATGAAAATACTCCAATGATCTTTAATAGATTCTCCCCGGTTTTTCAAAGCAACAAATTTTCCACCGATTCCTATACTCAGATACCTGTCCTTCTTTGGAAGATACCAGGAATACCCGGGCATATTATTGTCATAAAACCATAGATAGCAATGGTTATCTTGGAAATTATAAGGAATTTCTGCCTCTAAAGTAACAATAAGCCTATCGATCTCCCGGGGGAATAAATTTTCAAAGAAGTTACGATATACCGGGCAATTTGTTCCTCCCGCCCCAACCAAATATTTGCAACGAAATTCATCATCGATGATAAAAAATTTATCCTTTCTGATGATATTTTTGACCTCATGTTGCGCTACCTTTGTACCAGACCGCTCCAATAACCAGTGATCAAATTCTATTCTCCTGATAGCAGATTGTGTGGTTGGTATGATAAACTTTCTTTTCCCAATATGAATGAATAATTTCCGAAAAATTGTAATGCTAAAAGGATAAGCAGATAACGATATCCTCAGGTTTTTAGCGACATTAGCAGTGATCCACCCGGCGCATAATTTCGCACGGGGAAAGATACTTTTATCTAGTATAAGCGATTCCAGACCATATTCTCTTAATTTCCAGGCACAACTTGATCCAGCCGGGCCACCACCAACAATAATGACATCTATATCAATCATTGCTCATTCCTTAATTCACTCGACAATCGGGTTGTTTTCTCCCCGGCCGGGTTATTACAAACTGCCATAATTGTGTTCCACGTGAGCGAAAACCACCTGCACAACTTAATAGGTAAAAACGCCACATCCGATAGAAACGGTCTCCATAATTATCTTGTAAATGCGGCCAGGCATTGTTAAAATTTTTATACCAGGCCATTAAGGTCTGGTCATAATCTGGTCCAAAATTGTGCAGATCTTCGTTAATAAAAAGTCCTTCCATTGCTTTACTAAGCTGTGCAATAGAGGGGAGCATGCCATTAGGAAAGATATATTTGGCGGTCCATGGATTACTGCAGGTTTTGCTCACATTACTGCCAATAGTATGAATAAAAGCAATTCCTTCCTCTTTTAAGCACCGATCAACTACTTCCATATATGTCCGATAATTTTTAAATCCAACATGCTCCAAGATCCCGATGGATATTACCCGATCAAAGTTTCCAGTCGCTTTACGGTAATCGTCTAGAATAAATTTGACGGGCAATCCCTTGCACTTTTCCCTTGCTAATTCTAATTGTTTCTCTGAAACATTGATTCCGGTTACCCTGGCACCATATTTTTCCGCAGCATATTTGGCAAAACTTCCAAATCCGCAACCGAGCTCCAATACAGTCATTCCAGGTTCCAGTTCAATCTTTTTACAGACCAGTTCCAGTTTATTTTCCTGAGCCTGATCCAGATTTTTTGCCTGCTTCCAATAAGCGCAGGTATAGTTTAGTCTCTTATCCAGCATGGACTGGTAAAGATCGTTGCCAATATCATAGTGTTGATGCGCCACCTGATAAGCACGACCGGGATTTTGCAGGTTAAACACCTTCGATCTGAGAACATGCCATTTCAGACGCCAGTTTCCTTTAACCTGTTCTTCTACCCGTGCCTTAATCAATTTGTTAATCATTTCATCTAATGCTTCACAATCCCACCAGCCGTCCATGTAAGATTCACCTAAACCAAGTATCTGTTCGCTCAGAATCCGGCCATAAAATTTATTATTTTTTACCTGGATATCATAAGGTTGGTTACCGTTAACAGTGATACCCGCTAAAGAAAACAACTCTTCACAGATTTTTTGTGATTGATTGTTTCCCATAATCCATCTCCTCCTTTCTTTATTAAACTGACTTTTGGAAACAGATTGGAAGAGCACCAATTATCTAAAGATAATAATTTTCAGCTTGCACTTTTGAAATAATAGTCAGGACTTATACTTAAAGGTAACTCAAAGAGACACTGTATTTAAAATGATACAATATACAAGGTAATTATTCAATAAGTTAATTACATATTTTACAGTGATATGTCTATTTTCCTGCTCATATACTTTTCACACTAAAAAATATTTGATATTTCAGGAAACCAGTTTTTGTAGATCTTCTAAATGCAAATCATCAAAATCATTAATTACTTTATCCGTATTGGCGAGTTCTTGGGCAGTATGGGTTGAGGTTAATCCGATCACTTTACATCCGGCACTTCTGGCTGACTGCACACCGGAGAGTGAATCTTCAATCACAATACATTTTTCAGGTGGGTATTTTATTATTTCCATGGTTTTCAGGTAAATCTCGGGATGGGGTTTGCTGTTTTCCACCTCATCCCCATTAATAATAACATCAAAAAAATCTTTGGTACCTGTCTTATCTAAAAAAAAATCTACATTAACAGGCGGGGCGGAAGATGCAACTGTTCTAACGATATTATATTGTCTCAATTTCTCTAAAAATCCGATCAATCCCTTTACCGGCCGAATATGTGGTAAAAATATTTGTCTGAATAAAGCCTCCTTTTCTTTTTCATACGCTTTTATTTGCTTTAAAGTGAGATGATTCCCAAATACTTTTGTGATCCAATCCTTATTGGTTCGGCCAAAAATTTGCGATTCCATATTTTCCACCGTAAGATGAATTCCATACTTTCCACAAAACTTCTTCATGGCAATCTTGTGGAACGGATTGCTATCCACAATTACTCCATCTGCATCAAAAATTACTGCAAAATCATATTTTACTTTTTTCACAGATCCTCCGATTTTAATTCGGATCTCCACTATCTTATTCCGGCCATCTCTTTCTCATCCTCAATATATTAGGTAGTATGAGATATAAGTCCATCAGCCATTTCTCTCATTAAATTCCATGCCTGCTCCACATGGTGCTGCTCAGTATTTGTCTGTGCGACACAAAATCTTAATACATAGCAACCATTTAATTTGGTATGGGTAATATAAAGTTTACCACTCTGATTTAACTTATTAAGAAGCAAAGCATTAAATTCATCGCCAGCTTTATGTCTGAAACATACCAGGTTTAAGGGTACCGGGGTAATCAGTTCCCAATTGTCATCATTATCAATCCATCTGGCAAAATCTTGTGCTGCTGCTATATGTTGTCGTATATGATAACGCAATCCTTCTACTCCATAATGTCTTATAACAAACCAAAGTTTCAATGCACGGAAACGTCTCCCCAATGGAATATGCCAATCCCGGTAATCGATAACTATTCCAGATTCAGACGCTTTATTACGAAGATACTCGGGTAATATACTCAAGGTATTTATTAAAATCTTTCTATCGGCCACAAAAAAACAATCACAGTCAAAAGTGGTAAACATCCATTTATGGGGATTAAAACAATAGCTATCAGCAAATTCCAAACCCTTATGTATAAATCGATATTCCGGACAGATAGCTGCAGTTCCGGACATTGCTGCATCTACATGCAACCATATTTGATGTTGCTGGCAGATCTTTCCAATATCTTCCAATGGATCAATTGCATTGGAGGAGGTGGTTCCTACTGTTGCACAGACAAAGAAAGGTTTTTTTCCGTCTTTGATGTCCTTATTTATTTGTTCAGCCAGTAAATCCGGACGCATGGCAAAATTACTATCCACCTCAATCAACCGCAGATTATCCTGACCAATACCGGCTATTTTAATTCCTTTTTCCACAGAAGAATGTGCCTGAGAGGAAGTATAGGCAACCAGTCGACCATCGCCACCTCTTTTGTTAAACATAAAATTTGTGATCTTTTCTCGGGCCGCTAATATAGCACACAGTGAGGCACTTGAGGCAGTATCTTGGATAACACCTCCGCCTGCCTCAGATGATTTAAATTTCTGAGGGAGATCTAGCATCTCTATCAACCAGTCCAATACATGGGTTTCCAACTCAGTGCAAGCTGGACTGGTTGCCCATATCATTCCTTGCACTCCTAACCCTGCAGAAAGTAGCTCACCTAGAATAGCCGGCCCAGATGTATTCGCTGGAAAAAAAGCAAAAAAATTAGGCGACTGCCAGTGAGTTATTCCCGGTAAAATCACCTTCTCGATATCAGCCAGCATCTCTTGAAATAACCCCCCTCTTTGCGGTGGTTTATCTGGCAGCGATGCCCGAATCTGACCAGGTTGTACCTGTGACATCACCGGAAACGATTCAATACGTTGATGGTATTCCTTCAACCATTTCAACAATTCCCTACCATTGCTTTCAAAATCTGCTGGCGACATATGATAACTTTTTTTCTCATCCATTTGATTTTCCAATTATTATGTATATAAAAGTTTATCTACCAATCAACCAATACTATAGCCTTAATTATACATAAGACTCCTTATTTTTCTCAGACAGAGACAAATCAAGCTGTTTAATTAGTTTCCAATCAATCTCCCATAAATCTTCAACATGCATAGAACAATCTTGATCTAATATTCCTGATAATCTGACTGAGAATGCAGAGATTTAGGTTGGTTATTCATATTAATACATTTAGCAAGTCTGGTAATTGAATGTTAAAAATAATGATGTGAAACTTGAATTAAAATCGAAAAATAGTAATTTAAATACTTATCATCAAAAATTGAGAAGAAAAAGCATCAAAATTGCTAAAAAAGATTTGGTCAGAAATTAAATTGTCTATTCATTTTTCTAGTACACCTTCGCTGGAATGTTTTCACTGGCTAATCTTCTCTCTATTTCAAGTAGACACTCATGTGATAATGGCTTGATTTTTTTAGAAGGATATCCCCGTTGGATAGTATATATCTGAACCTGGTACGGTGATAACATCTTAATTTTTTCAACCCAGGAATTCAGGTCATCCAGATGGGAATTCCCTTCCTGACCGTCTGAAAAGAGTGACTGAATTGTTACATTTTCAATCATTTGCAATCCAGTCACGATTTCCTCAAAATGAATACCTTCAGAAGGACGATTATAACGCTGGAAACGCGATTCATTTCCGCAATCCAATTTCATAATTCTCACATCTAATGCGTTTATTGCACCACGAATATCTGAATTGGTAACAGTAGTGGAATTGGACAATACTGCAGTTTGGGATTCAGGGGAATAAATCATTTTAAGTCTGTTTATTTCGCTAACAATTTCAGGGAAATGTGGATGTAAGGTTGGTTCACCATTTCCGGAAAAAGTAATATAAGCTGGTAGGGGATCAATAGTCCTTAAAACATTTTCCACTTCTTTTACAATATTAGAAACGGAAGGCCAAGCTTCCTTATCGGGTAGATGATTGGCATGTATTTTTGTCCAACCATACTGACAATATAAACAATTGAAAGTACATAATTTGTAGTCTGTCGGTAGCAAATTAATTCCCAATGACCTGCCCAACCGTCTTGAATTTACCGGCCCATAAATAATGGTCCATTTTAATGGAATTGTCATATTACTCTTCTTTCCTATTGAATTCATTTAATGCTTTTCCCAGTCTGGAAATACCTTCAACAATCTCTGTTTCATTCAAATTGGCAATAGAGATACGAAAATATTTCTTTGGAGGCTGTGTATGAAAATAATATTCTCCTGGTGATACAAGCACTTCATGTTTTACCAGTAATTTTTTAAATATCACCTCATCGCCATAACATTTTGGTAGACTGATCCAGATAGTATACCCACCATCTGGCTTGGTCCAGAATACTCCATCGGGAAGATATTGTTTTAAAGCTTGGAGAGCAACCTGCAATCTTTTTCGAAAAATTCGGTGCATTCTTTTAAGATGCATATCATAATAGCCATGTCTTAAAAAAGTGGAAATAGCTACTTGGATCAATTTGCTGCTGGATAGATCAGAAAACCGTTTAATGGCAGTTATCCTTTTAACACACTCTTCTTCAGCTGCTATCCAACCGATCCTAATTCCCGGAAAAAGTACTTTGGAGAATGTCCCCAGATAAATCACAATTTTTTTCTTATCCATGGATTTTATAGGAAGAACGACTTTTCCAAAATATTTCATCTCTTCTTCAAATCCATCTTCAACAATCGGAATCTTGTATTTTTCACAAAGCACTAAAAGCTGCTCCCGATGGGATTGGGTGGTAGTTATGCCAGTCGGATTTTGAAAATTCGGGATAGTATAAAGGAATACCGGCTTTTTCCTTACAATCTGATTTTCAAGTACCTGCAAATCGAGACCATCTGAGCGTATGGGAATTTCCATTATATCAGCTTGATAATGGCGTAGGAGTGGTATGATATTCGCATAGGTAGGTGATTCAATAGCGACCGGAGTACCAGGGTTAACAAAGAGTCTCAATACTAAATCGATCGCTTGCTGGGCACCATTAGTAATGAGAATCTCATGGGAGGAAACAGCTATTCCATGAACTTGCAGACGTCGAGCAATATCCTCCCGTAAAGGCTGATATCCTGCGTAGTCACCATAACCTAATATGTCCGGTGATTCATTTACCAAAACCTGGTTTAAGCACCTTCGCAGATCATTTACCGGAAAAATTCGATGATCGAGGTTTAAGGGAGATAGATTAATCAAACTCCCCGGCATATTAGAAATACTCTCCGGAGAATACTGCAGGAAAAATCGATAAAGTTGATCGCTGTTAGGCGCTGAATTTTCCTTCCATTCAATAATCCCCTTGCTGGAAACAGCTATTTTCTTACCCACTTTCGGTCTAAAACGGACAGTCGTATAGGAACCCGGAGTACTTTCTACGTAACCTAAGGCATTCAATTCGAGGTATGCCCGGTAAACCGTCGTTCGATCAAGTCCTAATTTGTTTGCCAATTGACGCGTTGAAGGCAATTTCGTCCCGATACTTAATGTATCATTTTCAATAAGTCTAATAATTTGTTCAATAATTTGCCGGAAAATTGGAATTGAGTTATTTCGATCAATTTTAATAAAAATCATTATAAATTTTTTCCTCCACTTATATTATAATATAATGGAAATTACCTGCCGGGATCGCCTAAGCCGAAAATCAAAGAATTTCTGAAATCCAATCTCACAATAGACATTCAGGTTATTTATTAAGTTTTTTCTGAAGTAAAAATAATAACCATCTTTTATCATATTGCCCTGTGAACAGGATCATGGCACTTTCCATATCCTTATCTTCTGGGTGCTTGCCATACTCCGATATAATGAATTCCTAAATATTCAGAAGAAACAAGGAAATAGAGATTGAAACACTATCTGTCATTAGTTTTACTATTTTACAAATTTTCCCTGAAAACTGCGATACGAGTAAATGTACGAAACAAATTGGTAGGTGTAAACTACCAATTATTAATAATTATTAACCAGCCAATTAAAATAATATACTGTTTATTATATGAATACTCGCAGAATAAATTCAAAAAAGTATTATATTAATTCGGACTGGATATTATCTATTGATTTATATTATTCTCACGAGACCTTAGTGGACCACAATTTTAATATAAAAAATAAATCTTTTTCCATTTTTCAAAAATTTTTAATATTTTTAAAAGGGAATAACAGGATTTTACCAAAAGGGGAATGTAGTATATCTTATAACTGTTTCTTTATCATCATTTAAAGGTTTTAGGCGAGGTAGCTTATACTCAGAGAGGAATTCATGGATAGAATTATATTTGTAGTAATTGCTTCTTCAATACCATGCTTTCCGATGCTCGTAAAATTTTAACCGAGGAGATAAGATTACCCTGGATGGAAGATGAAAAAGTTTCCTAAAACAAAAGTAAACAAAATGAAAAAGAAACATCTAGAAAATATTAGAGATATTAATAAAATTACTCAGATCAATATATATATCTCCAATAAAGTACTGCATCATAAATTTGACAAAAGTATGGCTGATGATCTAAAGAAAATTGAAGAGATGTTCGAGAAAGATGACTTTTCAGAACTGGATGAAATCTATAAAAAATATTTCATTCCCAAACAATAACCTTTTTTGATTAAAAAGTATCCCCATTGCCCGTACCTTCTGAATAACATATCAATGAATGCTTCATCTCCTTAGCTTGCACAATATTGATACCGTATAAAAAACTGATAAATAAATAGAGAGGTTTTAAGAGAGAATCATAAAAACTCACATAGATATTCCCCAGATAAAAAAGTGAGATGCTCATCTTGGAATTGAAGGCCAAAATGGTAAATCCTTTAATTTATCAATCCTTTACTCTCATATCCCCCATTTTGTAAACTTCAATAAAATACTTTACCAAGATATATTCCAAAAATTGGAAAGTTCATTCAGACTATGTTAATATAAATTTATTCAGAATTCTCGGGATACAATACAACTTTGATATAATTATCTGTGTTAAGATATAAATTTGCTGCTTGCTGGATATCATGCATCGTTAATTGTTGTACGATATCATCCAACTGTAAAATTGTTCTGGGATCTTCATTATAGAAATAACGAGATTCCAACATATTTAACCAGTATTTATTTTCTTTCAGATTAATCTCATGTTTACGCAAGATCTGTTGCTTTACTTTTTCCTGGTACACTTTACTGTAGCCCGTACTTTTCAAACTGTCTATTTGAATAAAAATTTCTTCATTTAAATTTGCAGCTCTTTCAGGATCTGAACCAAACGAAATAGTAATACGGTATCGCTCTTTAGGATATCTATAATAATTACCAATCACTGATACACCATAAGTACCGCTGAGATCCTCTCGAATTCTCTCACGTAATTTAATCTGTAACACCTCTACTAATGCATTCATTAGCAAACGATTTTCTATATTCCATTGAAATGGACCGGTAAATATGATAGTACTGTTACTTTTAGGTTCCATACCTCTCTTAAGAGATTTTTCGGTAATACCTATTGGATAATCATAGGTAACATTTTTCCAACTCTCCTGCCGATCGAATACCGGCAAAGATCCCAGGTAAGTCTGCACAAATGTTTTCATTTCAGAAATTTCATAATTTCCAATAAAAATAAAAGTGAAGTCATCTGCACCCATAAAGCGGTCCTTATAAATCTGTAGAGATTTCTCAAGATTCATTTCTTTCATAGTTTCGACAGTCCAGGGTTTGTATCGTGGATGATATTGAGTAAGGGTGACATTAATGGTATCCTGGTAGGCAGCCTCCGGACTGGCCTGTCGATTTTGATATATTCCTTCATATTTCGCCATAATAGATGCAAACGCCACACTATCTACTCTAGGGTTTGTAAAATAAAGATGAATTAACTGAAAGAGTGTTTCCATGTCTTTGGGCGAGGCGCTGCCCTTAATACCTTCACTTAATTCATTAATATAGGGCGAAACAGATACCACTTTATCAGCTAAATATTTCTGAAGCATGATGTTATCATAAGTTCCGATACCGCTTTCCGAAATGAGGGTAGCCGCGGTCTGAGCCGGTACTATTAAGGAATCAGCCACAAGAGAGCTACCACCTGGACTGAAAGCAGTGAATAGGATTTCATCATTTTTAAAATCAGTCGGTTTGAGGATTACTTTTACACCATTACCCAGCTGCCAGATTGTTAGGTCGAGTTCCTCGATTCTATTTTCCTGTGACACCATTCCTGGTGAAGGGGGAGTCTCTAGCAATTTTTCAACAACAACCTGTTCCTGGTACGGTTCTACAGGACTCTCATTTGCAACATCTAATAAATTCGTTAAAGCCCCTTCAGATGGAACTTCAATCCCTTCCTTTTCGGGTGATGAAATCATAACAACCCGGTTTTGTTCTTGCAGCCACTCCTGCGCCAATGCATTCACTTCCTTCAAAGAAATACCCGGGATAAGCTGTTTAAATAGTTCGTATTCTAATTCGATTCCGGGGATTGGTTCGGCATTGAGATAATTACGTATGTACTCTGCTGCTAATCTATCTGATCTGATCTTATCTCTTTCGGTAAATGCCTTTTCTATATCACGTAAAGCTGCGGCCTTAGCCCTTTCCAGTTCTGAAGCAATGAATCCAAACTGCCGTACACGCTTTGCTTCCAGGAGCAGGGATTCCATACCTCTCGGAATACCATTATCCCTTACCACCGCATTCAGCATATAGACATTCGTCGTACGAACAATTCTACCGGTATTTGATTGTGCAAAAATAAATGGGGGATCTTCAGATTGAGTTATTTCACTGAGACGCTCATTGAACATCCGGTTATAAAGCATTTCAATCAAATTTTCCCGGTAGTCTCTTACTTGTTCTTCTGATTTGACGGGAAGTTTATGATATAAACCCACTGTTGTATATCGCGCTTCCGGATCTGAGGCGACAGCGAACAGGGTTTCATCGTGTTTAGGCACTTCAAAATATTCTCTTTCTGGTGCATCTTTGTGAGTCGATATTTTACTAAAATGGTTCTGGATTAACCTTTCAATGAATTCTTGCTCAAAATCACCTACAGCTATTACTGCCATATTCGGCGGCTGATACCAGTCACGATAAAATCTTCGCAATGTTTCGTAACGGAAAGTATCCAATACTGATTTTTCTCCTATAGGGAGACGTTTGGCATATTTTGAGCCTTTAAATAGAATGGGTACTTGTTTATCAAACATACGGGTTTCTGCGCCACGTCTTAAACGCCACTCCTCTATAACAACTCCTCTTTCCTTTTCTATCTCCTCATCATCAAAGGTGATGCCATGTGCCCAGTCTTCCAAAATCTGAAAGGCGGTTTCCAAAATCTCCAAACTATCTGTGGGAATCTGGAGCATATAAACAGTCTCATCAAAACTGGTATAGGCATTAATCTCCGGACCAAATTCCATTCCAATGGACTCCAGATAATTTACTAGTTCAAGCTTTTGAAAATTTTGAGTTCCATTAAATGCCATATGTTCACAAAAATGCGCCAATCCCTGTTGCGAATCATCTTCTAAAATCGATCCGGCATTGATCACCAGCCGTAATTCAGCTCTATTCTCGGGTTTAAAATTCTTACGGATATAGTAGACAATACCGTTGGGCAAATTTTTCTTCGTTATTTTAGGATCTACTGGTAACTTCATCTCCAGATCCAACGCTTCAATCCTTTCAGGGGATTTCGTTGCCAGGGATTTTGGAGGACTTGAACAGTTCTGCAAAACAGTGACTATTGAAAGTACAGATATTACAAGTTGTCTGATCATTGCATACTCCTGAAAATTATCTAAATATATTCGGCATCTTGAAAACAATTTAGGTTAACACCAGGCCATAACATATTACTTTATAATATAAAGCAGCATACACCAACTCTTCAAAAAAAGTTTCGTAAAAGATATAGAGAAGTGATCAACATTAAGAAAAGAATTGAAATAGAAAACTAAAAATCTTTTATTTAGTCATCCTGATCGTTCCTTTGATACATTTCTCCAATTATATTTATTAGTGTTAAGAATTTTAAATCCAGGAAATTTAATTATTCTGAATTATTAAAATTATCCATGAATTAGGCTGAATTTCAAATAAAGATTAATCCAAGCCAGTTTTATTGTAATTTTATCAGTCAATTTTCATTAAATTGATCTATCGAAATGATACTCAAAAAAAATAGAAATTTTCTAAAAAACTAATGAAAAAATTCAGGAGAATAAAGAATGGCAGTCTATTCGGTAGGTGTTGATTTAATAGAAATCGAAAGAGTTGAGAAATTATTAGAACGGTATGGAGACAAATTTATAAAGAGAATTTATTCAGATCATGAAATAGATTATTGTTCTAAAAAAAAGGACAAAGGGAGTTTTGCCGCTCGTTTTGCCGCTAAAGAATCAGTTTTTAAAGCAACAGGCCTGGGATTGGGAAAAGGAATGTCATGGAAAGATATTGAGGTGATAAATGATGAAAAAGGGAAACCGGAAGTGAAATTGTATGGGAGAACAGCAGAACTACTTATTGATAAGAAGATTCATATATCACTATCGCACTCCAAGGATGCGGCAATAGCAATGGTTGTGGTCGATGAATCATGATATAGGTTATTATATCCAATCTTTGCAGGTTAACTCGCTTGTCTTAAGATTGACCAGAAAAATTTACTTACCCTGGATTTTAGTTGAAGGAATTTCTAAAACAAAGCAATTTTTTTCCTTGGAGGATTTGTCCAGATAAATCTTCCCATTTTGAGCTTCCATCGCCATTCGGCAGAATATTAAACCGAGTCCTCTAGCGGGTTTGTAGCCTGCCTTTTTTAATTCAGGTTGGGCATGTTTAAGAAAGATTTTCTCTTTATATTCGTCAGGTATAGGTTTACCGTCATAAGCTATTTGCAGACGGATATAATCGGAAGATGATTTATCCATTTCGACACTAATACTCATGAAATCAGGAGTATTCTGGAAGACATAGTTAAAGCAGTTCTCCAGAGTTCTTTCGAAAATTTCCGCATCCATGTAAATTTTTGAAAGATCTTCTTTTAATTTCAAATGAATAGATTTTGACTGATGCTCAGGAATATCTTTAAAAGATTCTACTATATCATTAATCATATTATTTAAATTACAATAAACAGGTTCAATTTCCATCAATTGTTGTTCCAATCGGCTGATATCTAATAAATTTAGAATCATCCTTAAAAGACTCCGGCTGCTTCTAGCGATACGTTGGGTATAAACTTGACTAGATTCGGCAGCGTCAACCGATTTTGCCATCTCCATCATTTGAAGGTTTCCCTGAATCACGAACAAGGGATTCTTCATATCATGCACAATCAAGTTGGTCAGTTCTTTCTTCAATAAATCTTCCCTTAATAATGCTTCTTTTTGTCTCTCTAATTCTAAATTTCTTTTGATTATTTCATCATTATAAAATTTAATCCTGAGAAGTGATTTTACCCTGGTTAGCAATTCAACACTATCAAAAGGTTTCGATAAAAAATCATCGGCTCCTGCTTCAAGTCCTTTGATTTTATCTTTCAATTCTTTTAATACTGTGATCATGATGATGGGGATATGAAATGTCGAACTATCCTTTTTCAGTTTCTCACAGACCTGGTAGCCATTTAGTTTTGGAAGCATTACATCTAAAAGAATGATATCTGGATTATCTTTTTCGACAATTTCCAAGGCGGTTGGTCCATCCTGCGCCTTAAGGATTTCGTATCCAGCAGGTTTCAAAAAATACTCAAGTAAATCAATACTTTCTTTACTATCATCAACAACAAGTACTTTCGCTTTACTGGGGATTTTTTTTTGCATTTTGATCCATAAATCCTTTATAAATTAGCTTTCTCCTTCTCATTATAAAAACTTTTCGAACACGACTAGACCTTGGGATGCCCTTTGTTGTTTCAGTTATACTTTTAAATATATGGAAATTTATTCTTTAGGGCAATTTATTATATACTCTTTGAATTTTCCTTTGGCCTTCTCGCCTAGTCGCCCTAGCTTAACCAAAAGATGATATTTTATGAGTTTTTTGGAAATATTTTAAGGATGGTATGAAGATTAGGAATTTTGGATTTTGTGGATATTCTAATATGATAAATTAATTTGAGTAATAGTTATTATTTCTCTTGAATAAAATATTGCTCGGATACTCCTGCAATTTTAAACAACCTCTTTTTTTATTTTAAGTTGTTTGTTTACCAATCCCGGTAGTTTTATGGTGACATTGTTTCCGGACTTTTGATCTGATTTAATTTGAACACTTCCACCGATATCTGTAACCATCTGGACACTTACTGTTAAGCCAAGATTTAATTCTGTTGAATTTTCAAGTTCAGAAAATGGATCCATGACCTTGGAAATATATTCCTCTGGCACAGCCACACCAGAATCCTTTATAGTAATAACAACGAAATCCTGTTCATCCACTGCGGTTTCTATATTAATAAAACCATTTTCCCCAATCTGCTTTTTAGAATGTAATAGAAAATTTAATAAAATTTGCTGGAAGTAAACAGATCCACACCGGATAACGGGCAATTTCTCCTGAAGGTTAAAACTAATTTCAATATTTCTTTTCTCTATTTGTCCTCGGATTAAATTGAGAGTATTGATTATTAAGGAATTAATCTCAAGGAACTCCGAGGCAGAATCATTTGTTTGCCTAGCCATACTTAATAATCCTCTTACAATATTTGCAATTCGAAATGCTTGTTTTTCAATAATTTCTAGACTCTCCTCAACTTTATGCCCCATTCTCGCCATCTGAACATTCCCCATAATGATTTGTAAGGGATTATTTATTTCATGGGCAATGCCACCCCCTATTTCTCCTATGGTAGCCATTTTGAGCATTTTCATCAGTTGATTCTGATACTGCTTTATTTGCCTCTCTCTTTCCTCCAGTTTCATCTGTATGTTTGAGAAATTAATAGCATGAGCAGCTTGTTGAGTTAAGAGATTTAAATATTCCAAATCTTTTAAACTGAACTTATTGGGACCTTTATCAGTATGAATTAAATAGACTCCTATTCCTTTTGCTTCAACTATCATAGGTGTCAGCAGGATAAATCCTTTTTTACTTCTCAGTTTGTTATAAACCACAAAGTCGCTGAGCGGAACAATAATGGGATGTCCCTGGTCCCATAGCCAGTTAAGTATTCCTTCTTCCTTGGCACATTTCAGGATTAATTGGTGATCACGATAAGGTCTTTTTTTTGAAGCAACGAAATTTTCATCTTCAATCAGAAAAATTTCACTTTTTTTATGTGGTATAATAGGCTGTGTTATCTCATCCAATCTGTCAAGCAGTTGATCAAGTCTCAAATTTTCAAACACATATGAGGAGAAATTACGAATATTGATAAATTCTTCTCCTACTTCCGGGAGCTTTTTGGAAATTTCTTTATGATAGGCAAAGTCATCTCGTAACAAATTTAAATCTTTCTTCAATTGATTTACCAAAGAAAGATAATGCTCAATGATTACATCAATTTTAGGCGATTTATCTACAGTGTCTTTATATGTCTCAAATATCGCATCAATATCCATCTGCTCAGATGTATTAGATAACATCCAAGGACTCCTTCCTTAAAATTTCAGGCATTTACCTCAAATAATCCCGACAAGTTTTTAAAATTTGGAATTTTATGACATTCCAACCGGAATATATTTTGACAATCTTCTAAGGAATATCCATCGATACCAAGGTAATGTTTGATTTTATGGATAATCTCTTTATGGCATTTTATATTACCGTTATTACTTCCATTTTCTTCATTAATTGTTGAACCAACCAGATCAGCAATATGAATAATTTTCACTAGATCATTATATTTTTTGGCTTTTTCTGGATGATGATGATATTTAATTGCATTCACCAATTTGCCTGGCAAATTCCATCCTTCCGCAAGCCATGTCCCAAGCTCAGTATGGTCGAAATCCAATATCTTTTTCTCAGCCAGATACAGAGGTAGCTTCTTTTTTTCGGCATACCTGTACAATTCATCCAACTGATCAGGATATATTTGATTAAAAATCTGATACCCTATATCATGCAACAATCCCGCGATGAAAGCTTCTCCGGGGACAGGATAGGCAGCCTTTTCAGCCAGAACCCGTGCACCAGTTCCCACAATAAGTCCATGAAGAAAAAATTTTTCCGCTCTAGCAGGTTGAAAATCCCTAACCTGCCATAACAGATCTGTTGCAGATATTGAAAGTATAAGATTTTTCAAAGCATTAAAACCCACCACCACCAAGGCCAGATTGAGGGTGCTTATTTGCCCCTTAAATCCAAAATTAGAAGAATTAGCAAGTTTCAATACTCGTGCCGTTAGAACCTGATCTATAGAGATTAATTGGGCAAGATCTGCCACTGAGGCTTGCTGATTCTCTAACAAACCAATTAGATTGAGAGCAACCTGGGGTAGAGTGGATAATTTGCTTAGTCCCCGAATTCTCCTCTTCATACTTATTTGGTTCAAACGATTATTCATCCCTGATTAAATAACTCCCCATTTTCGAGTGTAATTGAGATATAAACTAACTTTACCCGGCACCTTCGTTTTTAAATGTCTCTTTTAAATACAGATTTCCCTTATCAACCCAATTTTTGTTCCGGATTACATCATTATTCGAAGGCTGGTATCTTTGATAAAAAAAGAATCTCAGTAAAATTTCTAAAAATTTTTCCATCAGAATTCCGTAGGTTTAACTTGTTAAAATTTTAGCATACAAAAACGATACCAGAATTATTTACCCTTGATACTTTAATATTATCAATAAGTTAGGCTAAATAATATAAATTCTCTCTTTCTGATTTCATTGCTATTTTCGAACAGTTTGTTCGATTTTAAACATACAATTCCTGTTTGATCATTCTCCTCATTCTTTCGGTTGTTTCACTATGAATCTGAGATATTCTCGATTCAGAAACATGCAGGATTTTCCCAATTTCTTTAAAGGTCAGGTGTTCAAAATAATATAGAGTAATAGCTAACCTTGCTTTTTCGGGTAATTTTTTTATTACCCGTACCAATATTTTTTTCATTTCCTCATCTTCCAAGCTTTCTAATGCATTGGTACTACCTTCATCCTCTACTACATCATACAGATTATGCTCATCATAATTTTGATTTGGCTTATCAAGTGAAATCACATTGGTTTGATTTACTTGCGATTGCCAATGTTGATATTCATTCTCGGAAATACCCAGTTGTTGGGCAACTTCATTATCAGGTACATCACCTCTATATTCCTGCTCAAGATCCTCCACCACTTTTTTGATCATATTCGATTTTGATCGCAAAGACCTGGGTATCCAGTCTTGTTTGCGGAGTTCATCAATTATTGCTCCTTTTACTCTTGGAATAGCATACGTTTCAAACTTAATTCCAAAATAAGGATCATAGCGATCAAGTGCTTCTCCTAATCCAATAACCCCTATATTGACTAAATCATTACGCTCTACATAAGTAGGAATAGATTTAAAGAGTTTACTTACTACATAATGCACTACTCCCAGATATTTCTGCAATAAACGATTTCGTAATTCCGGATCTTTATTCTTTGAGTACATCTGCCATAAGGGTTCAACATTATGACTCATCATGATTAACGGCCTCCTTGTTTATGCCATAGCTGGCTTTGCTTGTTTATTTATTTGAACTTTCATTTTTTCTGTTACCCTCCATATCCATCTTTAGAATAAACTTGCTTCAAGCTTACACAAATTGCGGTTATAGAGTAATCCAGCGAATTCCTGGACTGCATTAAATGCTGGAGATGTCTTAGATAAAGACCAAAGCGGTTTTCTTTCTATCAGAGAGGTTCTCACTAAATCATCAGCGGGAATTACCCCAAGTAGATTGATTTCATAGTTTAAAAACTGTTTTAAAGCAAAATTCAAATTCTGATAAGCTTCATATCCGAAATTTTCATCCACAATCTGATTAATGATTAATTGTAGGTCCGCTTTTGATAAAAACGGTTGAGATGTTTTTATAAATGTGTATGTGTCGATAATCGATCCTGGATCAATAGAACTTACCAATAGAATACGATCGGCTTTTTCCATCAATGCCAGATTCAAATCACTAAGACCAGTATGAGTATCGAATACGATGAACTGATAATTTTCCAACAGAGGAGTCAGCAGACCCGGTAATTCTTTTGTACCTTCGATCTGATGCTTCGCGGTACCAAATTCCGTAGTAACATTTGCCAGTAAATCCAGATTCTCACAGATTGATAAAATTGCATAATTTTCTATATATTTGTTTTTCTTCAACCAATAATCAATAGGAAACTCAGGAGTCTGTTTGCTATATAAGTGGAGAGTCGGATTTTGAAAATCCAGATCAACCAAGAGCACTCTAACCTTAAAACTGGCAAGCGCATGTGCCGCATATAGACTGACAAAACTTTTACCTACACCAGATATTCCACTCATTACCATTAATCTTTGTCGATAAGTCTGTACACTACCTAGTGAATTTGACCGTTTCTCCGTTCGTTTCTGGAGAATAGTTTGTTTTTGATCTTTCATGATCAGCTCTTCACTCCCTTGAATTTCGAACTCTATAAACGCATTTTTATAATTGCTTAATTGTATCACTGGTACATTAAATGCTTTTGAAATTTTATTAAAACGATTACAATTAGAAGAAACTGCCAGGTTGTTACCTGAAAGGAAAAAGACCATGAATAATGCAATCATCTTGATTTTTATCATTCGCATAGGTCTAAATTTTTTTCCTTTTTGTAGTCCCGATGAGCTTTATTAATCTCCAGCTAAATACTAAATGGCAAGATGCATGCCATAATAGACTCAAATACGAAAGGTTTTCTGAAGAGGTCGTAAATATTTGATATATATCACTTTACCAAGAATAAAAAATTTTTGATAAATATTGTGATATCCTTTTATCTATCTCAGATTGACCAAATTTTCGACACTTGGCATTAAAAAAAGGACAGTATATTTTATTGCGGAGGGTTACTGCAAAATGCACAATCTAGATAGCTTCAATGTAATTGGTATTATATTCTACATCAGGGGTCTTATACAATGGGATTTGAATGAATTTTGAGGACAGTTTTACTAGGTATATTTAACCTGCTAAGACAATCATGTAATAGAATAAAAATAAGTTCTCAATTGCTTTACTCCTAAATTCCCTAGTGTAAAAAAATAGAAACTTCTTTAATGATAATCCCTTCAGGAATTAAATAGGTCAATCTGTCTGAATTATGAATACTCATTTTTTTGAATACACTTTTAAAATAACTAAAGCATTATTTTGGGGGATATTGGTGAAAAATTCTACAAATTTTGTTAAAAATATATTTTTTATTAAATTAAACTTATTTTCATATATGTGAATTAAAGGATTAAATATTTTTCTAGGGAACGAAATTACCATTGCAGACGATTAAAGAATAGTTGATATTTTTTTGATTTTCAAGTTTAGCTAAGAATACTCTTTTTATGAGAAAAAATACCTGGGTTTTTTATTTTTTTATTATTGTCTTTACGGCAATATTATCCATAAATCTCGTCTGGCGTTTTACCCCTATACGTAAAGAGATTAATATTAAATTACAGGAACGATTAAAACCTTATCTTGGTGAATCGTTTGCCTTAAGCGATTTTTCTATCGGTTTTGGATATATGTCATTTTATAATATTACATCTGGAAGCAAGGACGATAACTATCAGTTATATTTAGACGAGATACAAATTGGATATAGTATTCACAAACTTCCTTTTAATAATTTTGATCCATTACGGGTAATTGAATCAATTACACTTAAGCATCCACACCTAATTGTTCTTACTGACCAGAAAGATTCAATTCAGCAAGCAAACACCTCTTCTCTGGATGTAACTGATGCCTTAACAGGTTTACAAAGATTGGCTGAAGTGGATCGAGTACTCATTTCCCATGGCCAAATACTATGGGGAAAAAGTCTTGATGATCTTACTAAATTGGTAAGCGAACTTGACGGGTATTGTATTGTCCAGCCGGAACAAATATTCAAACTGAATCTTACCGGTAAATTATTCGATTCCAGCTCCCGTGATTTGTCTTTAACTGGGGAAGTAAATTTGCAGGACAAATTCTGGGAAGTTGATGCGATTGTCGAGAGAAGCAGGATAAAAGAAAGTATTCCATTTCTAAAAAACAAACAATTCTTCTTAAAGTCTGCCGATATTAAAGGTCACCTTCGCCTATCAGGCCCTTCTTTTAATATGCAACAACTAGATATTTCCGGTCTGGTGCAGGTCAAAAACATGCAGGCACACATATTCAACCAAAAACTTTTTGCCAATGATTTCGATATTATTTTTTCCGAACAACACATGAACCTATCCCCAGTTTCTGGTAAAATTGAGGATGGACAATTCGACTTATCTGGTGATCTCGGTGAAGTATTTAAACCAAATTTAAATTTTGACATAGATTTTCACCATTTTTCTGCAAAACATATTGCTATTTCCGCACCTATTCTAGAACTCTTAAATCAGGGTATGCTCGAAGGAAATATTAAGATATATGGTCCCACAGCAGATATCAAAATAAACGGAAAAATCCATTCTTCTCAGATTCAATATAGTATTGTACCTTTTTATAATGCGAAGTTAGACTTTACTTTTCAGAATAAGATCTGGGAATTTCATGATATTCTAACCCATTCAATTGGAATGGATCACAGAGGTAAAGGACAAATCGATTTTAATAAAATGCAATTAAAACTTGATATTTTCAGTTATCGTCATATTGATGAACACACATTCCCTATACTTGATAAACTTAATAATACTGACATGACTTACCAGACTTCAGTTGATGGCGATTTTCCAACACTCACTTTCACCGGAAATGTTCATAACATTTTCTTCCATCAGAAAGAGCCACTTTGGATTAACAATTTCTTTTTTAAATTAGTTGACAATTATATTACTATTCAAACTACTAATACAGCAACAGAAAAGACCCGAATGTATGCTGAAATCACTGATTTGTGGAATGATCCCGCTTTCAAGATTATGGAAATAAGTAACATCCCTTTCAGTAGATTAAGCCAGATTGAAGCGATTCATTGGATAGATAAAAATTTTAATAGCAGTTTTTATTTCTCCGGACCAGTCAATTTTCCATCAACAAAAATCAATTTTTTCAACAGGAAATCTCAGGAAATTGCATTCTCATTCGGTGGTAACCTAATTAACCTTATCAGGGATGGTTTAAAATTCAAAGGTAATTTTACCCTCCAAACCATTCCTGAAAAGATAAAGGGAAATTTTAATTTAGAAGAAAAAGATAAAGAATTAGTTTTGCAATTAAATGTTCCCAGAATGTTAGATGGCAATCTCTTTATTGGTACGGATGAGAAGAACAACTTCAATGGAAAGTTAAAGATAGAGGAATTTCCTGTGCAAAATTACATTGCCCAATTTCCTACTTTGGTATCTACTCTAAAAGAGGGAAATATCTCTGGCAATATTAACATAAAGGGTACTACAATTAGTCCCGAAATAGATTTTTTTATCAGAGGTGAAAATTTCATTGTAAATAGGAATGGTTATTATTCTGCAGAAATTAAAGGAAAATATCAGAAAACCGCTTTAACTTTCGAAGATTCGAAAATTTTCTATAATAATTATCCCATTATAGATGCTAATTTTAATTTAGATCTTATAACAAATAGCTTACAGGCCAAATTTCGTGGAAACAAAATTGAGAGTAATTTTATTGCCGCGACCATATTCAAGGATTCACATCTGATCCAAGGTAATTTATCCTATCAAATTGATTTTAATGGTGAATTTAATCATCCGAAGATTTCTGGCATTATCGATATGGAGAATGGCAATTTAAAGAAACGGAATTTCAATAATTTACATCTTGAATTTACAGATTCAATACCCAACAACAGTACTCTTTTTCAGTTGAAACAACACATATTTATAATATCAGAATTCAATTATGAGGATAAACGCGATTTTTCCATCAACATGAAAGGATATATTCCCGTTGAGGCAAATGCTCCATTTGCACTCACCGTTAATGCCCATGGCAATATTCTAGCAGAATTACCAAATATCATTGATTATTTTCAAAATCCATCCTGTTCGGGGGAACTATTATTACAGGTAGAAGGAACCCGTCAGAATCCCAAGATTATTGAGAGTCAAATAAAAATATTTAATGGTTCTCTCGAATTTGAATCGGTCATACCCAAACTCACCAACCTCCAAGCCGAGATCGAGCTTGTAAAGAATACAAAATTTATTCATATAAAAAATTTACAGGGTAATATCGATGGCAGAGCGGCAAAAATATATAATATCCCAAAAGCTTCAGTGGAGGGAGATACATTGCAACCATGGTATTTTGACGAATTTGGCCTGAATTTTGGTATTTTGGTCCTCCAAACTACTCCAAGAGGCATTCCACTATCTATCCCCGGTCTAATGAATCCTGGTGATATTGGATTTTTCGCTACAAAAGCCAAACAGAATGGCGAGGAATTTTACTTTGCCGGTCCTGTCGAGAGACCTTATGTACGGGGAAAAGTTACCTTAATAGAAAGTCGAGTGACATTTCCATTTTTAGTAACAGAAGAGGATTTAATAGAAGGGGAAAGTGACAAAGTATTGGATTTTCTAATGAATATCAACTGGGATGTGATCGCAGTGGCTGGATTAGGTAATCGTTACTTTGTGGATATCCCGGCAATGATCGGACAGGTTTATCTCGATCTTAACATTGATAATGTATCGCAAGGCCTTGAGTTTACAGGACGTTTAATTGACGAAAGTTTCCGAGTTGAAGGAAGTATCGAATCAACCAGGGGGCGAGTTGAATATCTAGATATGAATTTTCGGGTTGATCGATTCGGAGCAATTTTCAACAAATTTGAACTATATCCAGAGGTATATGGTCGAGCCTATACCACAGTTCGTGACAGCAGCAACTTCCCGAGAGACATATATTTAGCCCTGTATACTATTGACCCGGAAACCAAGCAGGAAGTCGCTCGAGGACGGTGGGAAGACTTTCGCTTTAAACTAGTTTCCAGTGATCCAACCATCGGTGAAACTCAGGAAAATGTATTGGCCTACCTTGGATATTCATTTGATAACCTATCAAACAAAGCAGGGGATATCGGCGTTAGTCTTACTGAAAATCTATTGGTTCGCCCTTTAATTCGTCCACTTGAACGAAAAATGGAGAGAGGGTTGGGACTGGATTATGTGAGATTAAGTCTCCACCTTACCTCAAATCTATTTTACTACGGTTTACAGTCCAGAGGGAAATTTCTGCCTGAACAGAGTTACTTAGGACCAAATCTAGATGATCGATTTGATCCCACCTTCATGTTACTGCAAAGTTCAGAAATTACCCTGGGAAAATATCTTGTACAAAATCTATATCTTACTTACTCAGGCCAGCTTGTATCAGTGTATGATGAAACAAAATTGGGATTAAATCATAGATTTGGATTAGAGTATCGGATTCTTCAAAACTTATTACTCGAATTTGAATATGATAAACTCTTCTTTGATTCAAAATATTACAGGAATAACCTTTCACAGGATTTTCGCATCCGCTTGAAACATTCATTTAATTTTTAATTGCAAAAATAGAGATCAAAATTTAATTTTGATGGTTTAATTAAAGATAACAATATCAATGAATATGAAGTTTTTCACACGATCAATTCTTATTTTCAATATTTTTGTTCTCTTCGCATCATTTGTTTGGGCACAACCTCAGAAATTTAAAATAAGCAATATTCGGATTGAAGGGAATGTAAGAGCAGACTCTGCTATTATCATTCTGAATTCTGGTTTACGCCCAGGCGAGGAAATCACCGCTGATAATATACAAAAAGCCGTCAAAAATTTATGGGCCTTAAAACTCTTCTCCGATATAAAAATATTTGTTGAAAAACAAACATACCGTGGTCTGGATTTATTGATCAGATTAGAGGAATTCCCCCGTCTCGATGGCTGGACGGTGACAGGAAACAACAAACTAAAGAAAAAACACATTGATGCAGAGATTCAGTTTTACAAAGGAATGGTATTCACCCCTTTCAAGGTGTATAAAGCGAAAAAAAACCTGAAGAAGAAATATCAAGATGAAGGTTATCTTTTAGCTAACATCGAAATTGATACAGTTTATAATAGCAAAAGCACGGTACT
>SMTZ1_10002519_pt1 | contig 28676 bp, 29 predicted proteins | sample DeeMarSWOR136_30_FD_25667 | JGI IMG/M metagenome (IMG submission 25667)
ACGATTAGAGGGTTTTCAACTAGACTTTGAGCAGCCTTTTTGGGGAAATGGGCAACTGGATCAGAGGCGATGACAAGTCCTGCATCTGTCTCCTCCTTGCAGAGTATATCAACTACTGAGGTTTCACCGGGATTGTATCGTGGATAACCATGCGAGAAGTCAACCGCGAAGGGAAAACCAGTCTGCCAAGTGAATACAACGTTAGCTCCGGTGACATTGAAGTGTCCTCGCATGGGCATTATAAGAAACTTTGTTCGATTGTTCAGATCCCTGACGAGGGATAAAGCAGCATCGATATTGCGGTGTTTCCCCTCACTCATGGTTAGACCCACTCCAAAGAATATGATGCCCAATTCACAGTTTATCATAACATCTGCAACCTCTTCTAGAATTTCTACGGGAACTCCAGCGACTTCATCTACGTCGAGTTCATCGTCTCGAATGAGCACGCGAAAGGCTTGTAGGAGTTCATAGTCCTTGTTTGGTTTGACTTGGAGAAAGTAGTCCGCTGCCTCTGTGGATCGGGTTTTACGGACGTCCACAACTATCATTTTTCTTTTCTGTTGCTGCAGGTCGGAAGGTATAGCAGTTTCGACTCTAGGTGGGGCAGAAACCTCTCGTCTGAGAACTAGTTTGGCTGCCCTCGTAAGTCTCTTTTTGGTTAGAAGCGCTCTTAGTCGTGAGATATATCCTCTCCATGCGCTTTTCCTGAATCTTCCTTCCGGGAACATTGTATATCTTTCTAAGTGACGTGGGTGAGCGTGCCAAGGGTTACTTCCCCAATAGAGAAACAGATCTGCTCGATGCCGCAGTTGGCCCAAAGTGCAAGAGGAGATTCCAATGTCTTGGATGCTCAAAATGGAGGGACCGTGACAGACAGTTGAAGTATTATCAATGACACCACCCACTTCTTCAGCTAGTTCTAATCCAACACGGACTGCCTCACAACTCGTGTTACTCCAACCATAAAGAATGGGATAGGATGCATCAGTAAGAATCTCGGCACTCTTCCTAATTGCCTCATTTAGCGAGGTCTCAACTAGTTCTCCATTTTTCCTTACGAGTGGCTTCGTCTGTCGATGAGCAGAGAACCCTAGGAATTTGGCCTCGCCCATGGCACATGCGTTCTTCACTTCCTTGATGACGTTATTTTCTACTAGTAGCTCTATGTCATCGCAGAAGCAACCGCAGACCGGGCACGTAACATTAGAAATAATCGGCACTCTTCATCGCTTCCTAAAATGCGTTTCTAGCAGTTCTTGCAGGCTAAGCACTTTCTCTTTCGGTGCTGGTTCAATCTTGGCTGTTATACCCTTAAAAGATGGCATACCCGTTCCATGAGTCTCGGGGTCTACAAGAAGGTTTGCCGGAGGTCCGTAGGGTACGAAGACGACTTTAGGGTGGGGAGCTCGCAGAGACTTCACAACCTTTAAGACCACAGAGCCGAAATCGGTCGTGATTTTGATATTTTCGTTCTCCTTTGCTCCAATGTGTCTCATGTCGTCTGGATCCATCTCGCATATTGTCACGCTTTCCCAATACTCTTCGGAGAGTTTGCCATGCTCTTTTCCTCTGCCCTGATCAATTGTTCGACCAGTTAGCAAGGAGACCTCCAGCTTGGGCATCAGCTCACATCCTTTAATCGCAAGCTTGAGTTCTTGTTGAACAGCTAAGTTACTTGTGGCAACCTATTAACATTACTGATTCCGAGCGTGACCCTCCCATCAATCTGATGTGCGGTTTGCAGCGATTTTTATGGTTTCAAGTGGTCTAGAAAATATATATTCAGGGACTATGTATATACATGAAATGATCTAGTATACTCTGAGGAATCGTATATGGATCAACGCAAGATCGTATCCCTTGGTAGATCATCACTTGTAATCTCTCTACCAAAACATTGGGTGAAACTAAACGAGTTGAAACAGGGTGATGTTGTATCGCTGGCCGTTCAGCGAGACCGTTCTTTAGCGGTTTTCCCTGGAATCGGAAGGACAGAAAAACCTAGAGAAATAACTATACGCATCAACCCAAACGAGAAAGAGGTTTCGATTGTACGACGAATAATTGCATGCTACCTAAATGGCTACTCTGGCATCAAGCTACTCTCCGATAAGGTGTTCTCCGTAGCGCAACTGAAAGCAATTCGCCGCATAGTCAGAGTCCTCTACATGAGGATCATGAATTCTGACGCAAAGGGCGTCTATATCACAACTCTGATAGATGAAGCAAAAGCTTCCGTAACATCAGGAATTCACAGAATGTACGTGATCTCCAACTCTATGTGTCGAGACGCCTTGAACTCTCTGCGGAACAAAGATGCAGCACTGGCAAGAGCAGTTTATTCCCTTGATGACGATGTCGACCACTTCTCTTTCTTTCTCCTTCGATTGCTCCGCCGAGTTGCCAGCGATCCTGCCATGGCAAATCAACTCCGCTTAGAGCCCCTCGATAGTCTAGACTACCAGACCCTTGTACACAGAATTGAACACGTCGCAGACCATGCAACAAACATTGCCAAACAAGTGATAATGCTAGACGGAAGAGGGCAAACAGTATCAGATCCCTTGCTGGAACTCATGTTAACTGCGGGTACTGAAGCCACCGACTCCTACTTCAGAGCAGTTGAGGGTTTCTTCTCAGAGGACGCAGCTAGTTCTAACGAAATAATAGAACACCAAAATAAGGTTGAAAAAGAAGACCAAGAGATTGCCTCTCGAGCTTTTCTGGATGAGAAGAAGAACCCCTTGATAATCTGCGCAATCTGTTCCATACGAGATAGCATAAGAAGGATAGCTGAATATGGGGCGGACATAGCCGAGATTACCATCAATCGCGCTTACAGAACGTCAGCTTAGAATTTCAGCAAGCACGCAAATCACAGCTCAACTACAGATGCCCGCACAGAATAGAAGCGTTGTCGACCGCAAGTGAGTTTGTTTGTTCACCGCGGAATTGACCCGTCTATGCCTCTTCCTTATCAGGATAACTCAACGTAACAGTGAGTTTACTCGGATAAATCTCCTTTCTAATTGACTTCCTTGCCAGTTCTAGAGCAAAACTATAGTTGTACGTGCCCTTCCCGTTACTTCGCACTTCTTTCAGGATAGCCTTCTCCAGTTTGTGCTTAAGATCACCGACTGTCAGCGCGCCAATTCCAAAAATCCCTGGCGCCATCTCTCGCATATCATCTTTGAGCTTTATTCCCTCTATTCCTAATGGTGGGATGGCGTTTATGTCAACCATGACTTTCATAAGCTTAGTTTTCTCAAAGAAGCTTTTGTGAATAACCCGAACTCCTCGCGTTCCAGCGCAGAAAATTACATCGGCGCTTTCTACGACTTCAATCCTTTTTTCCGGCGTAGGCGCAAAAACACCTTGAACATTGGCTCCATATCTGTCGTTCAAAAGCTTCGCCAGCTTTCCCACGTATGCCTCGCCATCTGTACGGTTTGGATTCAGACTTACAATTCTCACATTGCACCCAAGGCGCGTCAGAAGAACTGCAATAATCTTCCCTACAGACCCAGTCCCAAACACGGCACAGCTTTTCCCTTGTAAGCTTCCAAGCTTATGAGATAACAACGCATTTTCCATTTTAGCTACTGCGGCAGCAGCGGTGGTGTAGGCCCCTCCAGGATCAACTATCACACTGGTCTCAAATGGTGGGAACATCGCACTGCTAACGACTCGTGAAATCTCCTCAGCCTTTTCCGCGTCTTTTCCCCCGATAAAGAAGCAGGTGTGTTTGACTGCCTTTGGGCCCCTTGAAAAGATGGCGTCTTGAACAATCTTCTTAGCGTCTTCAGGAGTTACATTCTCGTAAGGTATGACTGCGTCAAACCCAGCGTCGTATGCCATGCAGACATCAAACGGGCTGGCTATTCGATCGGTGTCTAAGAAAAACAAAAGGTAAGGCGCATCATCCGAAGCTCGTTTGATGACAGGTTTAACTTGGATCTGCATTGATTGTAGTAAATTCTGTATCTCTTCTGGATGGGGAGCATCTGCGTGTGCTGAAACGACCTCTTTTGAGAGTCTTAGCGTATCCACCTTGACGTCTACAGACTCGAGAATCTTCCTGACTCCGTTGACGTGTTCTGGGCTACAAATGTGAAGACATGTAATGTCTTCTTTTTCATTCAATTCTTTTGCTCTTTCCATGATACCCATAGCAATCCAGCTTTCTCGGACAGGAAAGCAAGTCTCTTGTTGTAGTTCCTCGAGTTCGTGCTGCAAACATTGTCCATATGCTACTAAGTATTGTTCGTCTGTGCTGGACTCCTTGTTTTCATCTTTGGACAATCTGGCCAGTGCTTGGAGTACACGATCTCTTAGCATTTTTTTCTCATTCATGTTTGCTGCAAGATAGCCTCTTGCATTTTCATCGATATCAACAGGATGAAAAGGGATTTTCTTCTTCTGAAAGAGTTTTGCAAGAACGTTGCCCTCATGAAACTCTTTTGGAGAACGTATACCCAATTCCTCGGTTGCGAAGTCGGGGTGAACTCTCTGGACTAGTTTTTCTAGGAACTTGGTGAAAGCTATTGATGGTCTGAAAAGAGAGCTCAACGTTTTCGAAGGCAAAGTGGACGGGGGCTCGATCAGCCAAAACGGCTCGTTATACTCTTTCTCGATTATTAGGACTGTTAATGCTTTATCCTTCAGAGGTGCGATTTCGAGCGATTTCAACTTTTCCACCTGTGTGTATGTAAAGATCTGCGAAATATATACTTATTCGAAATACAATATATACAAACAAATAGCGTATATACGGGGACCCTTTGAGCGCGCCAAATTATTTAAGCATGCGCAATAACCTACATGAACGCTTACAGCAGAAAGATCAAGGTGATCTCCTCTGGAGAAAGTGAAAGTAGGGATTTTTAAGTGTGGAAACATTGGAACGGCACCGTTATTTGAACTCCTTCTAGATGAGGTGGCAGACCGCAAGGACATTGAAGTGCGAGTAGTAACGACAGGGTCCAAGATGAATGTCGAAGATGTTGAAGATGCTTTGCCAAAGATCTTCGAATTCGACCCAAATTTCGTGGTTTTCATGTCTCCAAATCCATCAGTTTCGGGCCCAGCTAAAGGGAGGGAGATTCTGGCCGACAAGGGAGTTCCTAGTGTAGTTGTTTCTGACAGCCCAGGAAAGCGCATCAAAGACGAGATTGAGAAACAAGGTCTAGGCTACATAATAATCATGGGTGATCCCCTCATTGGGGCACGGAGAGAATTTCTGGATTCGATAGAAATGGCGATTTTCAATGCTAATGTTATCAAAGTACTTGCTGCAACTGGTGTCTATAGGATGGTTTGCCAAGAAATCGACAGATTGATACATCTGCTCAAGGAGGGACTGAATCTTACTCTACCGAAACTGGTGATTGACACAGATGCAATCCGAGATAACTCTGACTTCAGAAATCCCTATGCGAAGGCAAAGGCAATGGCTGCATACGAGTTGACTAAGAAAGTCGCTGAAATTAACACGCGGGCTTGCTTCGTAGAGAAAGAGATGCAGAAGTACGTTCCTCTTGTCGCTTGCTCACATGAAATAGTCCAAGTGGCTGCGAAACTAGCTGAAGACGCCCGAGAAATCGAAAAGTATGCCGATACCTTAGTAAGAAAGCCGCATTCAAAAGCCGGCAAACTTAAGACGAAAACCAGCCTAATGCTCCCACCCACTTTGGATGAAGAGATCTATCAGAAGTGGCTAAAACGCTAGTTAGGTTAACCGAGGAGTGAACCTTCGCGGGTGACGAATTACCATACCGCAACTTCTAAAAGCCTCAAAGAGGATGAAGATCTTCTCAAAGCAGGGTTTGAGCATGTCACTGAGTGAGAAGGAGTCAAAATCTACTGCAAACGAAAATGAGCTTGAACTTGTCAGAAAGGACAAAGAAGGCAACCTCATCGTTAAAGATCGCCAGACAGGAAACATTTCCGCTATAGTAGACACCTACGCCGAAATGTTTCCGATGTGGGCCGGCAGAATACTCATAACCGCTGACAGTGAAAAGTGGGCTTTAACGGCGGCGAGAACAGCGACTGGCTTCGCTTCATCAATAATAATGTCACCTGCAGAAGCAGGAATAGAAGCTACGGTGCCACCTGAGAAGACACCCGACAATCGAGCAGGAGCGCTAATTCAAATCTATCACACGACACGACGAAATCTGAAGGCGCAAATGATTCAGAGAATAGGCCAATGTGTCATGACGTGCCCCACTACAGCTGCCTTCGACGCGTTACCTGAAGCGAAGAGGAGGCTAAAGGTTGGGAGGAGCCTGCGTCTCTTTGGCGAAGGCTTTCAGAAGAGAGATAATGTTGGAAAACGCAGGGTCTGGCGAATCCCAGTGATGGAAGGCGAATTCATAGTTGAAGATCGTTTCGGCGCCCTCAAAGCGGTGGCTGGCGGCATCTTCATAATTTTAGCAGAAGATAAGAAAGCAGGCCTGCAGGCAGCCGAAAACGCGGTGAACGCGATTTCCCAAAAGGCTGCCAGAGTCATCCTACCGTTCCCAGGCGGAGTATGCAGATCGGGTTCTAAACCTGGCTCTATGAAGTACAAACTCAAAGCATCAACAAGCCACCCATTCTGCCCGAGACTGAAAAAAATCGTGTCGGACTCGCAGGTTCCTGAAAACGTCAACAGCGTCTACGAAATCGTCATAGACGGTTTGGATCTTGATGCCGTAAAAGAGGCTATGGGTGTTGGCATAAGGGCAGCAGTAAAGGTTCCTGGAATCGTGAGAATCTCAGCGGGAAACTTTGGAGGAAGACTTGGTCCTTACCGAGCTTGCTTGAAAGACGTACTGAAACCAACATAGCAGGTGCTTGCTTGCGATTAATTGTGGCAATAACCGGAGCCAGCGGAGTTATTTATGGCAAACGTCTGCTGCAGATATTAAGTGAGAAAGGAGTCGAGACGCATCTAATCATCAGCAAGGCTGCCGAAAAGGTTATTGAACATGAACTCGAAGTCACCAAGAAAGACATCAAGAAACTAGCTAGTTACGCCTATGAAATCAATGACTGGAGCGCCCCCATCATCAGCGGATCGTTCAAGACCAGCGGTATGATCGTGATTCCATGTAGTATGAAAACGCTCGCGGGCATTGTGCATGGATACTCAGATAACCTGATTCTGCGGTCTGCAGACGTGATACTCAAAGAAAAGAGAAGACTAATCGTGGTTCCTCGTGAAACTCCCTTAAGCACAATCCACCTGAGCAACATGATAGAACTCGCAAGGCAAGGTGCCATAGTTGTTCCGGCTATGCCGGCGTACTACCATAAGCCAAAGAAAGTGGATGATCTTGTAGCCTTTGTTGTTGGAAAGGTCTTAGACCTTTTAGAAATTGAACACTCCCTGTATAGAAAATGGAAAGAAGACTAGAGTATCCGAAACTCTCATTTCGAAAACTATGATTCAAGAGTGACCTGTGGAATGGCCACTTTTTCCCATAAGAATTAATTGTAGTGGTCAATCAAGAAAAGTGTTCACGGAAGCTATCCATATCACAAGGGAAGTAAGTGCACAACCCGAACAGAGGGAACCTATTTGCAGATCATCGCCAACCTTAGAAAGGAATTCTCGTTCATTCAGGGAAACTATCTGATACTTGTGGTAAGTTGGATCCTGATGGATTTTGCCATGGAACTGCCAGGAACGTACTATCCCCGTTACGTTGAAGAGCTTGCTGGTTCACCTACCATTGTCGGCGTCATAGGATTCGCCTCCTTCCTCGCGCTGGCTTCTGTTCAGTTTCCAGGCGGTTACTTGGCGGACAAGTATGGAAGAAGATGGTTGATATCGACTATGACGTTCGGAGTGGCACTATCCTATATTTTCTATGCAATAGCTCCAATCTGGCATTTCATATTCTTGGGAGCCATGATAGGCAATTTTTGCCTACTTTACCAACCGGCACTATTGGCGATGATTGCTGACTCGTTACCATCAGAAAGGCGCGGGATGGGGTTCTCTATAATCATGCTTATCACGAGAGTTGCTACAACCCCTGCGCCCGCTGTAGCTGGGCTCTTATATTCTTTGTACGGCTTGGTTCCCAGTATGAGGATAGGCTACGTTGTTGTAGTAGTCTTGTTTCTGATTGCGGCTGCCCTTAGATCAAGGTTGAAAGAAACGATCGGAGAAGGCGGAAAAATAGACCCTAAGGAGCTCCTCAACTCTTATCCTAAAGCCATGAAAGAGAGCACGGAAGTTTGGAACGTTGTGCCTCGCTCAATGCTTTACCTGTTTATCTCTGGTTTATTCGGGACCTTTTCTAACGCCATGGTAATGTCTAACTTCCTTTTCTATGCAAAATATCAATTGGGGATAGGGGAGGCTTTGTGGTGGCAACTGCAGACCTATTTGGTCGTAACGATCATAATCTTAGCCTTACCGTGTGGCAAGCTTGTCGATAAAATCGGTAGGAAAATTCCATTATTAATATCATACTTCATCTTTGTACCAGCCCTACTGCTCTTCATGTATGGAGACTTGGTGAAGCTGCTTCTGGCACTTCCGCTGGTAGGCCTAGCAAACGTGCTGATGATGGCTACGTTGTCGTCACTACAAGCAGATCTTGTTCCTAAGGAGCAGCGTGGGAAAGTCATAGGATTCACAAACTTCGTGAACTATGTCCTTACGGCTCTAGGCATGCTAGCTGGAGGCTTCGTCTACGAACATGTCAACCCTCAACTCCCATTTTTCTTCCTGCTAGTGTTCCTACTCCCACAATTCCTCATAACACTGCTTTGGGTTCACGAACCCGAGAAGAGAGAGGAATGAACGTAAACAACATCACACACAGAATCAAAACGAACTTCTTCGAACAGCCTTCTTGAACAACGTAGTTACTGACCTCTTCGAAGAACAAACGAATCCACAATGGCCTGAATTGCGCGCGCGGGTTGTTAGACCACAATGCTTTTCTATTAACACACTGTAAAATCTTAGCATCGAATGTTTCTGTTTACACATCGTGGTTGAAAGTAATGAAGCTCTCAGCAAAACAGGTTGCTCTAGTTTCGGTTTTCGCTGCATTAATCGTTATTGTCACAAGACTACCCGGCATACCTATTGCAATAGGCAAGGGAACTGGAAGCATTGAGCTATCCGCTCCGCTCTACCCTTTGGCAGGAATTCTACTCGGTCCCTTCGTAGGAGCAATTGCAGTACTTATCGGCAACTTTATTGCTTGGCTCATTCCTACGTCAACAATGCTTGGCTTGTTGCTTGTACCGGCGGGGGCTGTAGCCGCCCTCATTTCGGGGTTCTTGATGAAGAGAGCTAGGTGGATCAGCTGGAAACTTGCTGCGGTTGTGTTCGCCGTCTTGAACACACTGTGGTATCTAACACCTGCAGGGTGGGAGGCTCCCTTCTATCCCATCCCCTTGCACTTCACAGCTTTGGCCCTAATCTTGGTTTTTAGACATAAGATTGTTGATTTTGTAGAAAGTCAGTCTAGGCGTTTCGTAACAATTGGAATTGCGCTTGCTACCTTTATTGGAACTATGGCGGAGCACATGACGGGAAACCTGTTGTACATAAGTGCCTTAGGCATCTTGGTCGATCTTAAAACGATAAGAGACTCCTTGAGAGCCATTGGGATGGTTTGGGCCAAGATGGGGGTACCCTTGCCCGAACCTACTGTAGGCGATTTTTTCATGGTCTTCCTTCCAATTGCTGCTGTGGAGCGCATCGCCTTTACAGCGATAGCAACTGTGATTGGGGTCGCCGTCATTCGGATCATTGGAAGAAGTAGGCTTTTAAAGACTTAGCGATCGGTATTCTTGATTATGGTGCAAAATTTTGGAGTTTATACCTTACATTTTGCCACTTCCCAGAAATCGTGAGGACCAGCGAAGATTCTATCGTTGGGTTTTTGGATCCGACACCGCCTTAGATATTCTTCGTGCGGCTTCTCTCGAGGGAAAGGTCTACCAGAGAGATTTGATCACGAGTCTAGAGTATTCTAACAAGACGATCATAGAGACCCTCAAGAAGCTGGTTTCTCTGAACGTCCTTCAGGAAGGAATGGAGAAGACTTTATCGAAGGGAAAATCAGTTTGGCTAAAATGGTATGCGCCTACAAGCATTGGCAAGTGGATTGTGCTCCTTTTCCTCCCGCCAAAAAAGGTGAACCCTGAATTGGTCGAGGAAACTCTCAAAAAACTTTTCGAATTGTACATTAGAAATGCACTTCAGCTCTGTGAGACATACAACTTGGACATGAAGATTCTGAGGACAGTTTTTGAAGAAGCCTTTCACTAAGTAAGAGAGTGCCAGCCCCACTATCGGGCGCGCGCCCACGACCCTGTCTTTGGCTGGTCATATGACGGCACCATTCTTAAACGCGGGACTTCTCTCAGCTGAAGCTGGAGGGCTAACTCACGAGCTCAAAGCTTTTGGTCATAATCGCAACTGGTAGTAGGGAGAAAGCTGTAGCCGGTTTGATGTATACTCGTAACGCCATCAGGAATAGATGGCTAGACGATGTTAAAGTTGTATTTTTTGGTCCTTCGAACAATTAGTCGCCACTTGTGATGACAAAGTAGCTTTTTTTGTCAAAGAGGTCATTGCTTTGACCAACTGTTTTGCTTGTAAGGCCATATCTGATGAGAAAGGAGTATCAGAGAGATTGGCAAAGGTTGGGATCAAAGTAGCATATGTTGGAACGGTCATATCAAACCTAATCAAAAAAGGCTACGTGCCGATGGTTTGGTAGATGTGTGGCGCACATCCTAGATTGCACAGACTGATCCATACTTACAATGGTGCGTTGGAATAGGTCAGAATAGGTCAGCTTGATGGTTTCTCTGCGAGGCGCAAGCGTTGCGCGCTTTTTGGCTTGACGAGAAACAACTATAAATGTTAGTTTTTTCCCAATCTTTTGATCTAGATCCAAGAATAGCTCAGATATACAAGAAGGAGGATCATTCAACTTGTCCATAATCGCTGTAATCGGGAGCAGAAAGTCGGGAAAAACCACAACTGTGGAAACCTTGGTTCGAGGACTAACCGAAAGGGGATATAGAGTTGGTACAGCAAAACATGTTCCCGAAGCCGACTTCACGATCGACACTAAAGGAAAAGACACGTGGAGACACGCAAAAGCCGGAGCTCACATTGTTGCTAGCATCGCACGCAACGAGATAGCAGTCATAAAAAAGGTTGATACGACAAATTATAGCCTGAAGAAAATCGTCGAAGAATATCAAGATGAAGTAGATGTCATAGTCCTCGAAGGCTTCCGCAAGTTAACAGAACGCGATCCCCAAGTACCTAAGATTGTTGCCTTCAAAACAGTGGACGAAGCTACGTCAGCGGCCAGTCGTTTTAGTCCCATACTCTCATTTGTCGGCCCAATTCCAATCGAAGCAAACAGACTAAATATTCCGTACACTAATATTACAAGAGAGCCCGAAAAGCTGATAGATCTCGTTAATGAAAAACTCGGGAACTCAGCGAAAAGCAGAAAGAAACGAGAAAAGAAGCTTACAATCCAAATTGACAGCAAACCTTTACCAATAAACCTCTTCGTCCAGAAAATGATAAGGAACTCACTCTTAGCTATGGTTTCCATATTGAAAAACGCAGATATAACTGGAAACGAAAAGGTATCAATAATCATTGAAAAGCCTACTTAGCTGTAGTGCCTATCCTTGGCTCCCAATGGGGTTAGAGAGAGTATTGCTGAAAGAGAAAGGAGATTTCATTTTGCGAAGAAAAGGCGACTCTCTAAACCTTTCCACGAGCCGCTAAATGTCTCTAAGACATCACCTCACTAGGCACTAAAGCGCTTTGAAGGCTTCAAACCAACGATTATAAGAGGTCACCATATCTAGTGAAACGCTTGGCTTTCTTTCCTCCAAAATCTCTTTGAAGTCACCCATAGATATCCGTCTCGGCTGAGAATGCTTGTCACTAGCGTGCCCCGACTCGAAAAGTTCGCCAATCACCTTCAAGTGAGCAGATTGGCAGCAGTCTCGTATATCACTTCCAGAGAATCCTTCGGACAGTCTGGCGAAGTCATGAAGGTCTACATCAGAAGATAGCTTGAGATGTGTGGTGTACAGCTTAAGCATCCCTAATCGAGCAAGATGATCTGGCAGAGGCACCAAAATCCGTTTCTGGAATCTTCTTATGAAAGCCCAATCCAAGTCCCACGGCTTGTTTGTGGCTCCAATCACGTACGCGTGAATGTTCTTCCCTTTATCTATGATGCCATCCATTTCCTTGAGGAATTGATTGCGCATCCTTATCTCGCCGCCAACCTCACTGGAATGGAGTCCAATCAGCGAATCCAATTCATCGATGAACACTATTGCGGGAACTCCTCCACTGGCGGACTTTCGCGCTGAGACGAAGAGCCTCGCAACGTTCTGTTCAGCTTCGCCGAGCCACTTAGACATAACTGATGCCGCATCTACTGAGATAAACGTTGCATCGATCTCGGTGGCAACTGCGGCAGCAAGCAATGTCTTGCCACAGCCTGGTGGCCCAAAGAGGAGAATTCCTCTGGGCCATCCTAATGGAAATAGGTCAGGCCTTTCAACAGGATAGACTATTCCTTCCTTAATTGCCTTCTTTGCTTGTTCCAGACCCACAACTTGATCCCATTTCACGTTTGGCTTTTCTTTAAGAATTAAGTCATCGAAAGTTGATTGTTTGGCCTCTGAGGGCGTTCTTGTTTCAGATGGCTCCTCTTTTATTGTCTGTGGCTCTACAGGTCCAGCTCCCTGAAGTGTTTTTATCCTTACTTGATAGGCCATCGCCCGCTGAATATAGATTCTGTTCAAGCCGTAATCAGGATATAACTCAACAAGTTTGAGGAGAGTTGCGATGGCCTTCTGGTACATTGTAATGGCCATTCCTCTCGCGCCTTGTTTATCGAGCCGAACCGCCTCCAATGCACAGTTTGTTGCCGCCCTTTCGAGTTCTTGGGATGCACTCATACTATTCACCGTTTGATCTCTATTCTGCCCCTTGCGTTAAGGTTTGTCAGAATTTTCTCAACTTCTTCGGAAGGCACTTCCAAATCTGCGGAGCATTGAGCGACGCTAATTTCACCGTTACATCTCTTGACGTAGTCTAGCACGTCATCTTCTAGTGATGACGAGCGCTGGAGTTGAAAAGAAACGCTCTTCATTTTTACATCTCTGTAGGATGAGTAAGCGCTAGGCGTCTTTTCTTCGCAGATCTCAGAACAAGTAGCTGTAAGGGCAACCATTTGCTTCACCTTTTTGGCGGATTCAACCTTCTCCGAAATGGAGATTGAAGGTGGTGGCTCAGGAAGTTTCTCTGCCAGTTTTCGTTCCACAATCGTGGAAGCTTCGTTGAGTATTTTTTCACCATCTGGGGTCTTAATGTTATAGGGTACGATTTGTTGCGGGGAATCAAGTTTGGTCATAGCTAAGGTTTCGGTGATACTGTCATTCACCCTCTGCAATTCGTATGCCATGTCAGGCACAACTGTGGCAAGTTGCCTTGTCACACCGTGAAGAGCTTCAAGAGCGGGCTTCAAATCTGCAATAATGCCGCTAATCTCTTGGATAGTTTCAAGTCTTAAAATAACACGCTCCAAGAGAATCTGAGTCTGTGCCACGAGGGTGATCAGTTTCCTGATTTCGGATATCTCGTTGGCGTAGATCATCGCCCGATCTTCATTGTCTTGCCTAACAGTCCATACGCACGTCTCGAAGAGGACCTTGTCCCTATGGCGCAGTCTGACGATGACTTGATCTAGTCTAACGCGTTGTATTTTCAGTTTACGCGCTGCCTCGGAGATTATGTCTCCGAGAGGGATCGATGGAGAGCGAAACGGGTTTCTGATGGCGATCCCCCGCTTGCCATAAGCTTAGGATGCCGACACACTGCCACTTTTTACGCGAACTACGACTGGAGGTTCAGGGAGTTCAGAAGATGTGGATGTTTCAGAAGGTTCGCTCTCTTCAGTTTCCTTCTCTTCTTTCTCAGTTTGGGTTGCGGTCTCCGGAGTTTCGCTAGGTGTCTCTTCTCCCAATAGTAGATTTGCCAGCTTGTTTCTCATTGCTTCGAGATCACTCTTCTCTGCATTGGCCCGTTCTAGACCCTTTTGTATCATCTCCATGGCTGTGTGATATGATTGGTCGTTGACTCTACCTATTTCCCGTTCTATTTCGAGATTCACCAAGGCTGAATGTAAATCCTTGATTTGTTGAGTACGTTTGGTGATCTGCTTATCTATGTCATCGAGGATTGTTTTGGCATCAGTTTTCAACTGGCTTAGGGCGCCTTCGAAACTTCTGTGGAGTCCTTCAAAGACTTCTGGCGATATCTTTTTCTTCTCCAGAAGATCGCTTAGTGCTTGGTCTTTTCGCCATATCAAAGGTATTTCGTTGCAGAGAGCTCTAGCGCGTAGTTTTATTGGAGGTAGAAGAACCATACTATCATCATTTGCCTTAAATCGGTCAGTGGAATAGCGAAGGAATTCCCCATCTCCCTGTTCTATGAGAACTTCGTCAACTCTACCATTAGGAGTAATCAAGAAGGATGCTATGCGTCCAACTTGACGACCATATTCATCAGTAACTGCCTTGCCAATAAAGGGGAAAAGATTGGAGGATGGCTTAACCACAGAGTCACCTCCTTATGGATATCCTCGTTGTGTGGTTGTCACTGGGTTTCCGCCTGACTCCCCACCGGGGCTTTTTCACCAATTGAAGGCATGCCTGCAGGTAGTTCTGGAAACTTCTCCTTGACTTTCTGTTCCGCGACGGTAGCGGCCTCGGTTAGAATCTTTTGAGCGTCTTCGTTTGCACTTTCAAAGTTTATAGTCAACCCTGTACTCTGGCCGGCGTCTATCATGATTCCGCTGAGCAGATTTCCGATTTGGCCAAGCTCTCTTTCAGCTTCTGGGAAGACTGCGGACATTCCGTTTCTAACGCTGCGTAGTACGCCCACTGCAGGTGCAAGGGTAGTGACAACATCGCCTAGCTCTGAGACTGTTCTCAGTCTGAGCACGATTTGCTCCAATGCTAGTCTGGCGTGGATCATCATCCTTTCCATCTTTCTAATTTCAGCGAGTTCGTTGGCGAAGACGTTAGCCCGTGCCATGTCATGCTTTGTGAAAGCGTCGACGATTCTTGCAAAGATTTTTTTGTCGCGTTCTGCGAAGCGATCAGTTGCGTTGTCTAGTCGTTGAACTTGCGATTCAATGCGTCGAACTGCCATGTCGAGGCGTGGCTTTAATGGACCTGGAGGTCGTATAGCTTCCCTGATTTTTGTGCCGAGGGGCGCTTCGTCTGTCCCCTCTCCCCATCTCTTAGCAAATTTTTCAGACAATTTTCTATTCACCGAACAGAGAGGAGGTTTAAAGCGTATTATTGCATTATTAACATGTAGAGAATACTTGCGCATATATCTGGGAGTATATTCGGCTTTCGTCCTCATTTTGGGCTTTAAACTTCGTGTGGAAAGAGAGATGGGGCTTGGTCGCGGTAATAGACAGAATTGTGTAAGTTAGACTCAAAAGGAAGAAGATTTAATACTTAGACGCAAGGTGACTACGATGAGTGACAGGATAAAAATCTTGGGAACCTTCGCATTGGTGGGCTTCATAGCTGGCATGGTAGCAAACTTCACTTACAAGGTGGGTATTCCATGGCTTGCAACCGTTTTTCCACTCATATTCGAGTGGGGGGGCGAATGGATCGTGTCAGGGCTTGTCGGTGCCTTTCTGACGTTGCTTCTCCTCGTTGTGTGGGCTTACCTGGCTGCTCCTCAGAAGTAGAGGCAGGTTAATCTTTCAGCTTTCCACGCTTTCATCTTTTTTTGTAGTGTCAAGTCTTTGCGCGATTCTGGATCTTATGTCTTTACAGTCAGTATAATCCAGATTGTTCGAAGCGTTGAAAACAAGTGCGCTTTCTGATTTCCCTATAATTAAGCAACCGATGGAAAGGCCAAAATATCTTGCTGTGGGATACAATTGTGACAGGATAGTTGTCAGTGAAGCGGTCTGACGTCATGACAAAGAAAACTGCACGAGTTGATGTGTTCAGTCTACTCGCCAAACCAGTACAGAGGGGATTAGTCAAGCTGGGGTTTTCGGAACCTACTGCGCCCCAAGTTGAGGCTATCCCGGCAGTATTGAAGCGTCGAAACGTTCTTTTAGTGGCGCCGACTGGAAGCGGGAAGACTGAGGCGGTTCTCCTTCCCATCTTCTCGAATTTCACCAAACTGACAGATAAAAAGGGTATATCTGTCCTTTACATTACACCACTTCGCGCCCTCAACCGTGACATGATAAAACGACTTTCGTTCTGGGCCCTCAACATTAGCTTTTCAGTTGAAGTTCGACATGGTGATACGGAAGTAAGGATTCGCCGAAGGCAAGCGCTCAAACCACCAAACATGCTTGTGACAACCCCTGAAACTCTCCAAGCTATTCTGCCAGGGTCTAGAATGCAACAACATCTCAGCCACGTTCGCCACGTCATAATAGACGAGGTACACGAACTTGCGGAGAATAAGCGTGGAGTCCAGCTAGCGGCTGCTTTAGAACGGCTATCAGAAATTGTCAACGAAGATTTTCAAAGAGTTGGCCTATCGGCTACGGTTGGCAGTCCAAAGAAGGTAGCAAAGTTCGTTGCTGGTACCCATCGTCCAATCGAAGTGATTGAGGTTCCTCTGCCCAAAGGTTACCAATACAAGGTGGAGTGCCCAATTCCTCAAGATGTTGACTACGATTTGGCTCACAAACTAAGGACAGCGCCTGAGGCGGCGGCGAGGATAAGGAGCATGTTGGATCTTGTGGAGAAGCACACATCGACTCTGATTTTTGTGAATAGTCGGACGAACGCTGAGATGCTGGGGCATAAGTTTGGCCAACTTACGAAGGATATCGCTGTTCACCATGGATCGCTGTCAAAGGAAGAGAGAAGGCGTATCGAAGATGAGTTTAAGGAAAAGATCCTCAAAGGCATTGTATGTACGAGCACGTTGGAGCTAGGAATAGACATCGGACACGTTGATCTGGTTATTCAGTATCTCTCTCCTCGACAGGTGGGAAGTCTCATTCAGCGTGTTGGGAGAAGTGGACATAAATTGAACCTAATCTCGACGGGTGTCCTAGTTACAGCTTTCTCCGACGACATATTGGAGGCAGTAGCTGCTATACAACGGGCAGACAGAGGTCAGCTAGAACCAATTTCTATACATGAGAACGCTCTTGACGTATTAGCACACCAAGTTGCTGGAATAGTGCTGGATCAGAGAAGTGCAAACATAGGCAAGGTTCTTGAAGTTTTACATCGTGCCTATCCTTTTCGAAGTCTCTCTAAAGCCAAACTTTTAGATGTTGTAGATTATCTACGTAGATTGAAGGAGATACGGCTAGAAGGAGACACTTTGAGGAAGACGCGTAGAACTAGGCCCTATTACTACGAGAACTTGTCTATGATCCCGGATGAAAGGCGATATCCTATTGTTGACATTATTTCTGACCGCACTATCGGCACTCTTGGCGATGAATTTATGGCTCTCAGAGCGCGCACTGGACTGAATTTCATATGCAAAGGCAAAGTTTGGCGAATCGTTCAGATAGAAGATGAAACAAGAACGGTTTATGTTGTTCCTTCTGAAGACCCTGTGGGCGCCATACCCGGGTGGGACGGCGAGATGCTCCCAGTGCCCTTCGGTCTTGCTCAAGAAGTAGGGAAACTTCGAAGGACAATAGCAGAAGAGCTAAAGCAGCGGCAAACCTCGAAGCGTGTGGCTCAGAAATTGGCAAAGAAGCTTGCCACTGATGAACCAACGCTGCTCAAGGCGGTAGAAGAAATCAGTGAACACCTGAAAAGGATCGCACCTCTCCCCACCGATAATCACGTTTTCATTGAGGCTTTTGACAAATACGTCATCGTCCATGCGTGTTTCGGAGAAGTCGTGAATCGAAGTCTAGGAAGCATTTTTGATTCCGTACTGTCAGATCATGAGCTAATCACTGGATGGTGGAACGATGGGTACCGTATTCTGATAGAGATGCCTCGGAAGGCGGAACTAGAAGACTTGGAAAGAATGCCTTCTCTGCTTTTTGAGTTGACTGACAAAGACGTTGACGAGGCGTTTGAGGATTATCTTGAGGCTCGCTTCCCCTTCGCATACAAGATGAAGTTTATCGCTGAAAGATTCGGCGCGCTCCCCCGCGGAAGAACTATGCGTGGTAAGAGGCTCGCACAATTGCCAGGACGATTCACAAGGACTCCAGTCTACGAGGAGACCCTTCGCGAAGCGATGACAGAGAGGGTTGATCTCCCAAAAGTAAAATGGATCATGAAGAGTGTGCGTGAGGGAGGAATCAAGATCAGTACGTTATTCTGCTTAGAAAAGCCGACACCTCTGGGATATCATATCCTGGCGAAACAGGTTATCCTAAGCAACATCGAACGTATGAAAAAGACAATCTTAGCGAGGACGGTGGCTCTTTTATGTTTCTCATGCAACAACTGGACAGCCGAGAAGCGTATTCGCGAACTGTCTGAGAGCTTGACCTGCGAAAGTTGTGGCGCTGGATTGCTAGCGTGCCTTCGCTTCGGTCAAGATCCTAAAGGGCTTAGTAGTATTCTGGGGCGTAGACTGGTCGGCGAGAAGCTGACAGAGGAGGAGCTTGAAGAGTTGACATATGCTAGGCGTACAGCAGATCTTGTTCTGAGCCATGGCAGGAAGGCGTTGATTGCGTTACAGGTTAAGGGTGTGGGTCCTGAAACAGCGTTCAGGATACTTGGCAAGATGCATCCCGACGAAGACGATTTCTACGTGGACCTTCTGAAAGCCAAGATTCAATATCTGAGAACTCGTCTCTATTGGGAAGACCGTGGAGAAGAGAAAAGAACGTTCTAATAGCTTGATTCCGTACAGGTGAGGTCGCTCTTTCATATGTACTTCAAGATCATTCTCACGCTCACGAGGAACAGAACTACTGCAAAGAGCCTTCTGAGATTCCTTCCGGAGACTTTTTTGGAATAGTGTCCTATGGTGAGGAGGAGTGCATAGTCCGGATGGACATTACCCAGCCAAAAGTGGGTGGCGACTGCTGAGGTTGAGGTGAAAATCATGATGAACATGGAGGTTGCAACAGTTATGTGTATAGGAAGCCCAGCTATGAGATGCAGTATCGGGACCATAAGAGAACCACCGCCAATACCTAAGAGCCCGGACGATAATCCTCCGAAGAAACTTAATGCAAAACCTAGAATCACATTTGTGTCATATTCAAAAATGCTGCCGTCTGAATCAACGAGTTTGCGACGCCAGCCTCGACGCGTTTTCGAAGGATTGGGGTTACGAGGATTAGACGGAAGAGCCATTCGCAAGGCAACAAGGATGAGGAAGATGCCGAATGTGAGTCCTAGGAGTTTTGCTGTGAAGAACGCGGTTAGATAGGCGCCTAGGAAGGCGCCTGGGATAGTTGCAATGGTTAGGATTAGGCCAAACTTGAAGTCAACCCTTCTTTGTCGTGAGTATTGTATTGTGGATGACAGAGACGTACAGACGATCATTGCGAGACTCGTTCCAACAGCATGTTGCGGAGAGAAGCCGGAGACCAGGGTGAGGAAGGGGACAATGAAAACGCCGCCGCCAACACCGATCATCGCTGCGACTATTCCGACAAGGAACGATACGATCGGCGCCAAGATCATATCGAACGACGTGATCACCTTTCCGTAATGCCTATGAGATTATAGGACATTCTTTTAAAAGTTTCAAGCAGTCAATACCTAGTGCAGGAAGATTCCGTCACAGTGTATCATGCAACGTTCTCCATGGTAGCCAGATGTTCGAAGACCCTCACTTTAGGTGTCTGTGTCTCCACCGCACGTCCAGCTGTTGGCAGCCGAGTCCCCCATGTAGAGGCAGGAGTCGGCGCCATCGCGACCCAGGCTAACACGAACATTGCCTACGGAATAGACGGTTTGAAACTGTTACTGAAAGGATTTTCACCCGAGAGTGTTCTTGACACCTTGTTGAAACAGGATCCAGACAGAGAATCGCGGCAGGTCATTCTCATCGACAGAGACGGAAGAACCGCTGCCTTCACTGGGAGGAACACAATTGGTTGGAGAGGTCACTTGGTTGGGAGAGACTATGTTGTCGCAGGAAACATGCTGGCAGGAGGCAGGGTTATCGAAGCCATGGCTCGCGCATTCGAAGGCTCAGCAGGAGAGGCGTTATCAGAAAGATTGATGAAGGCTCTAGAAGCGGGTCAAGGCGCTGGCGGAGACAAACGGGGAAAGGTCTCAGCTGCATTGCTGGTGGCGAATGGGGAGCAGAACGCAGAACAGCCTCTTCTTCACTTGCGAGTAGACGACCATAGCGATCCAGTAGGGGAATTGCGGAGGCTTCTCAACACCTACCACACCAGAGCTAGTCTAAGACGCAGTGACCGTGAATCAGCGTCCTTTTAAATAATATAAGTAGGAATCTACGATTTAGTGCTACATCGAAATCTTCAGAGTTGACGATGAGACTGGAGAAGAAGCTATGAAGAGACTAATCGCATCTTACTCTCTGATTGTTCTACTTGCTGCAGTCGTCACCTCGGTTCACGCTTCAATCACGATTCAAACCGTTGTAGACGAAGATCTTCACGTCGTCCTTAATATGGAAAGCATGGATCCAGCAATCTACAACGAAACGGTACAACAAGGCTTATTCGATGTCTCTACTATTCCCGCGGCGATTAATGCAAATTTCAAGCAGCAGAACCTGACAAATGCAAGGTGCAACTACGACAGTGCACAGCAAATCTTCACCGATTCAACAACCTCAATCCGCGTGGAATTCTACTTGACCGGGCTCGACATCTTAGACTCAGCAATTAACGCGGATACTAGGACCAAGGTTTACAAGGTGAGGACGGACTGGCGGAAGTTCCAGATAAGCCTCACCAATGAGACAAGCCTGGATTTCGCGAACCATTTCGCTACGCCGGTGGCCCAATGGAACAAGGTCTCTTATCCCCTGAATGGCAAGTCACATCCAGCCTATTTCTACAACTCTACAATCCCAAGCCTCATCGATCCGTCGTTTTACTTCATACTCCCAGAGAAGGCGACAAACGTCAATGCTGTAGGGGACAAAATAGCTTTTGAAGTCCCGCTATCTTTTGAAGAAATCTTCCTAAATAGCCCGTTCTTGATCCTTGCAGTGTTATTAGTTGTGATCGTGATCGTTTTCGTCTACCGAAGAATAAGAAAATGAAAAGCATGCATGCATAGGCTGAAATCTATAAATAGAGATTGTGTTTGAAGAGACTTTGTGAGGAATCATCCTTGAACCATAAGAGTGTTGAGTTACAAGAAATCTGGAAATACTTTGATGGAGAGCCACATGTTTTCCTGGCCACTATTGATGTTGATCAACCGAGAGTGAGACCAGTGACGCTTGTACATTTTAAGGAAAAACTTTATGTCACCACTGGTTCCAACGATGCTAAAGTGAAGCAGATAAAGCAAAATCCCAAAACGGAGTTTTGCCTACTACTTGAAAAAGATGAGCGGAAAGGGACAGTGAGAGCTAAGTGCATGGCTCAAATAGTCGAAGACAAGAATGTCAAAGCAGACGTCTTCAACAGCATTTCCTTTGCAAAGGAATTCTGGAAAAGCCCAGACGATTCTAACTACACTGTTATAAAACTGAAGCCCATCAGTTTCGAATACATGAAGCCTGAAACCATCGAAGCAGTCAAGATAGAAGTGTAGATACCAATGTTCGTGGTGAACTATCTCGGTGAGTGATTTTCTGTTTTCTACCGGGGTCTTTTCTTCGGCTGGGTAGCCTAAGGAAGTCATGGCAACCACACGGATGTTTGAGGGTAGCTTGAGCGCTTTTCGGATAGCGTTTTCGTCGAAGTCGGCGATCCAGCAAGTTCCTAGACCGAGTTCTGTGGCTGTTAAGATCATGTTTTGCATGGCGATTGCCACGTCTACCATCCAATATTCTTGACCGTCCATTCTCACCCAAGCTTCCTTGGGAACAGCGCAACCTATGACAATCACGGGCGCAGAGACGAACCATTCTTTGTCATAGGCTACTCTAAGTTTCTCCTTGACTTTCTCATCGGTCACTACGATGAATCGCCATGGCTGTTTGTTGGAGGCAGAAGGCGCTAATCTGCCTGCTTCCAAAATGCGATGGAGTTTCTCCTTCTCCACTGGTTTTTTCTCATACAATCGGATGCTACGTCTCTTTCCTATGATCGTAAAGACCTCCATTTGAATGCACCGAATATCGCATGAAGAGTTTTCAGTTTATCCTTTTTGCTGTATCATGCGCGTGCGAAGCACGGCAAACTACATTTATATGGACGAGACAAAGTTCCAGCACAAGCTGATGAATGCGATGTTTGATCGAGATTTGTTGGAAAAGATTAGGGTCAAGTTCCCCCGTGCAGTGACTGACCTAAATGGACGAAAAAGAGCGTTTTTTGATAACGGTACTGGAACACTTGTCGTGGCAATAGCAGGCAGAGCCGAAGCCGAAGCTCGCTTCGACTGTAGCGCCAATGTAGGGGCGGATTTTGACGAGTCAAAAAGAGCCGGGACTGCCATACTAGATGGAAGAAAGGCCATAGCAGACTTACTCAACGCTCCATCTGCAGACACAATTGTATCCGGAGAATCAGCAACTGCTTTGCTGTTCAACTTGAGCTATGCTATTGGAAGGGAACTGACTGGCAAGGAGAATGTGGTCACAAGCGACTATGAACATTACGCTAACATTAGTCCTTGGCAAGAACTGCAGAAGCGACGAAGAATCAAAGAAGTTAGGTTTGCCCGTTTGAAGAAAGATGAAGGAACTCTCGACATGGACCATCTGCAAGGACTGATTGACAAGAAGACAAAGGTTGTCACGGTGACTGCCGCTTCGAATGTTCTTGGCACTAAGAGTCCTCTCAAAAAAATTGGGAAAATGGTCAAGGAAGTCAACGCTTATTTTGTGATTGACGCAGTTCACCATATTGCCCACGGTTCAATCGATGTCAAAGATTTGGACTGCGACTTTCTTGTATTCTCAGGATACAAGTTCTTCAGCTCCCATGGGAGCTTCCTTTACGGCAAGGAAGACAATCTCAACACGCTTAAGCCATACAAGGTCGCATCAGCTCCTGATCACGCTCCCTACAATTGGGAATGGGGAACCCGAGACCAGTCCAAGTTCGCAGCTGTACATGGTGTTACAAACCATCTTGTGTGGCTGGCAGATCAAGTTCAGAATCATTATGAACGCTATTTCACTGATTACTCCGGTCGCAAACGATCCTTGAAGGTAGCAATGGACGCAGTTGAAAGATACGAGATGGAATTGTCTAGAGCAGTACTTGACGGGGTCGATGGCTTCAAAGGCTTGGTTGATCTGCCAAAAGTAAAAATCTACGGACTAGCTGATCTCAATCGTTTGGGGGAGAGAGATCCCACTTTTGCGTTTAAAATTGAGGATAAGCCTGATGAAGACATAGTCGGGCGCCTCTGGACCGACGGAGGAATTGCAACGCGTGCTGAAGACTTCTATTCGAGAGCCGTGGAATCCTACGACCAACAAACCATGATTCGAATCAGTTTGGTTCATTACAATACTTTGCAGGAGATCGCTGTTTTTCTGAAGACCTTGAGTAAGATCTGCAAATCGTAACAATTATGCGCGCGCTCATAATAAGCAAAACTTTAGCGACGTTTATCGAAGAATGAGGAAAAAGGAACCCTCGGAGTGATTTGGGCTTCTCATGCCTCTTCACTCTTCAGCGCCAAGAAGAAGATCCACCAAGGTTTTCTGATCAACCTCAGCCCTGGTTCGCCAATCAAGATAAAGCTGTTTGTTTTCATCCTCTGCTAAGTATCCAGATCGAATGTAACGAGTCATGTTCATGTCCACTCTCCAACCTGGAAGCTTGTTCCGCAGAAGGTCTTCAACCTCTTCCCGCGGAGCTTGACCCTTCTTTGCCATGATGTAGGAGATGGCTATTGCCAAACCGGCTATATCGTCGATGCGCCAGCCCATCATCTTGGTCTCTTTCGGAGCGATGTCGCCCCTGAGGGTTATGAAGAACCGAGCCTTGTCCAATTGTTCACGGGTAGGCTTCTCAGCTGGTTTCTCCTCTTCAAAGACCGTCTTTACCTGCAAATCCACACTTTTCAGATAATCGTCTAGTATGTTGAGCACTTTTGGATAGTCCGACCCCAGTTTCTTTCGTAGCTCCCAGCCTTTCACTCCAGGCTTTCTATGCCGCTTGTAAAACAGAAGATGCGCCGCGCTTTTGACTTTTCTCGCATAGTATGCTTTTCTCTTCAAGCCTACCCCGTCTCCTTCCACTTCATCCATTCTTCAAAACTCACAGAGACAGGAATCGAGATCACTTGTCTCTTCTCCAGAAAGGATACCGGCTTCTCAAATGGCCTAATGAATAGCTCCTCCTCTAGACGATGCACCTCCAAGGTTGCGTACCCATATGTGACAAGGAAGCTCGTCATGAACGCTCGCCTTATCGTATCAGAATAGTCCTCAGCTCCAACGAAGTCCCAATATAGAATCTTGCCCTCCTCGCCGACCTTGCGCTTCAACTCTTCCCAGAAGGCCTCCAAATCCTCTGAAAAGGCTCTATCAGTCATTATCCTTTGTTCAATCAGCTCTTCACGGGTCGTGGCTCCAGTCTCTATCTCTAGGGAAGAAAAATCTAGCCACCTATCCTTTATGGGGAGGAGTTCTTGCCAATATTTGATGGCTTCAGCTAGACTGTGAGGAGATATCTGTTCTAGTTCGATGATGGGGTCCCAACATTCTAGAAATAGTGTAGTAAAGGATTCTCTGCTTAGCCTGCGTATTTTTTCCTCAAGAAGAAAGGGATCCGTGTAGAGGGAGGTTGATCTGTGTTTCACCCAGTCACTTTGGAGTTTGATGACTGATGCAAGCTGGTGAATGGCTTCAGCGTCTAGACAGAGCTCATCGGGTAGCTCCCAGTCGGGAAAGTACTTCTGAACAACTGCAAGTATATCGTCAACCTCTACCAAGAACGGATCAAGACCCTTCTCCTCAACAGACTTGCATAGATCGATTATGCGTTGGAGTTGTTCACTGCCGAGTTTTTTTCTCTGTCTCCTTGAAGACATTTATGTTACTTCCTTGACTATCGACGTTCCTTCAATGTTCTGCACTGTGACAATGTGAACATCTTTTCCGGTGAAGGTTATCTGACTCGGTGTAATCGCTAGGTATTGGGAGTCTGACCCTTCGACTGAAGAAACGAGGAGATCAGCAATCATCTCCCGGTTTTTTGGGTCCATGTGGATGTCGTATTCGTCAACGGCTCTGAAGGGAGATTGAACGTGTTGTTGCAGTGCGAGAAGAAAGGCCATTGTTGCGGTGGTTCTTTCTCCACCACTCTGGGTGTAGGCGTTGAGGGGAACGGCCTTTGCTCCTTTGAAGCCCACAAGAATTCCAAGGCCCGCGGCCTCGATATCGTGTCCATTTAGTAACTCAACATCACCTACTGCTTGGGCGTTCCGTAGGATTCCTTGGTACTGGCGATTGACGTGATTGAAGAGGTTCGTGATAACTGTTCTCCAAGCTTCCATCCGTGTTTTTACTTCTTCTAGGGCTTTTTCTCGGTTTTCAGCGACTTGACGTGCCTTCTCTTTGAGCTCCAAATAGAGCTGGGAGTATTTTTCGTACATACGTTCAATTTCTTCTGAGATGTCGGCTAGGGCTGCTAGATGACCGTCAGTCACACGAATCTCATCCAGAATCTCAGCTATGCTTTTCATAGCTCTTTGTCTAGCCTTTTCACGGCCTTTGTTAGATCGTCCTTTCGGTACTCCATCAAAGCTACCTTGATCTTATGGTCCGCGATGTCGCTGTATGTTCCTTCTATCGCAAAGTTGAGGTGATCAATCCTTTCGCTCACATTTGAGATTCGAGCTTCCACTTCTTGGAGATTTTGATTAAAGTCTTTGGCGGATTCTTCTAGGCTTTGGCTCTTAAGGCTGAACCGGTGGGCCCACGACTTTTCAAGATCTTCGTAGATCGTTCTGAACTCTGCTGGTTCAGGGTTTGGGTTTGGTGGGTTTTTGCCTTCGTGAAGGTTGGTTTCTAAGAGCTGCACCTTTTCTAGGGTTTGCCCCATTTCCTTTTCAAGAAGTGTTATCCACGACTGAGTTTCTCTCAGGGTTTGATTGGCCACCGAAAGGTGTGACTCGTTTCTTCCTTTTTGGCGTTCGAGTGCTAGTCGTTCCTCGAGTAGTTTCTTCCATTGGGCTTTCGACTGATCTAGCTGTGTTTGAAGTTTGTCCATTTGCTCACTAGTAGTCTTTATGTTGTTCTCGATCTCTTGGATTTCGTTCTGTCTCGTTGTAATGTGCTCTTTAAGATCGTCGACTTTTCCTTGCTTCTTTGCGGCTTCAGCCCATGCCAATTCTCTTTCTAGGAATCGGCGCTTTATTCGTAACTGCTTCTTCCTTTGGTAACGGTCGTACTGTTCTCTCCAATATGTTAGAGTCTGTTCTGCAGACTCGAGGAGTTTGCCTACCGATTCCTCTTCAACCATTCTCAGTCTTTCTTGAGGGGGCAGAACGGTGAATTGTTCTACCATGTTTTGGTGCATAATGATGAGCATGTTGTCCGGGTCTACGCCAAACTTTGAGAGAAGTCTTGTAACCTTGCTTTTCGTTGCCGCCTTGTTTTCGAGCTCGAACCAGTAGTTTCCGTCTTGTCTAAGGATTCTCGTCAAGTATTCCAACTGGTCGGCGACCACTTCTACGCGAGTTATCTAGGACAAGCGTGACGCGGGCTTGGTCTTTTCCCCACCGAATGAGGTCGCTCAGTTTTTTCGATCGTTCAGTGTAAGTTTGTCCTAGCGCCACGGAGATTCCGAGAAGCATGGAGGATTTGCCTGAACCGTTTGGTCCGCAGATGATGTTGACTCCTGGTTTAAGGGGTATCCTAGCGTATTCGTAGGACATGAAGTTTTCTAGGATGACCTCCCGGATTAACATCTGTGCGGAACCTCAGGTGCCAGATAATAGGATTTTTTCTGACTATTAAGGGATTTTATTATTGAGAATACTTGCACAATAATAGACGGTTCGTGCGCCTCTAAGCGGACCTTAGCTTCCACGGACATACATTCTGTTCCATGCTCTTGTTTCATCAACAAGTCTGATCTCAATGTTTTCAGGGATGTAAGACAGCTTTTTGCGACAATTGGGGCACCTACCTTCATAGCCTTCAACGATCTCATAGGGAGGTTTTAGCTCTGCTCCTTCGTAAAGAACGAAACTGCATTTTTGACATATCACGCGTTGAGGCAACAGTCTCACAGCTGAAGAAGGAGATGTTGCAGCCTATTTATTGGTTGAGATGCAACGTAAACCGCTGAAGGAGAGAGTAGAGTAAAATTGATGATAATAATATCACCCAAGTGAAGAAGGCGCGGCAAGGTTAAATTGTCAGAAATCCTATGCTAATGTGTCCATGAACCTCAAAACAGTGTTGTATGGGATTGCCATTGCGGCTGTTGTCGTTCTTTTCTTCTTCGGCATCATATTTGCCATAGCCTCGGTTCGCGAGCCCACGAGACTAACCGTTGCTGCTTGGTTGTTTGGCGCTGGATTCGGGATTGCGATCATCTCTCTCATTAGCCATCTATTAACTAGAAAGCCAACAACGATAACCCAGAGGTTAGAACTGTCAGGCCCAATGAAGGCCGTTGAGCTCAAGTGTCCTAATTGCTCGGCTTCTCTCGACGCTAAAAAGATCAAGATTATGTCTGGGGTACCATACGCAACTTGTCCTTATTGTGGACAGACGTTTGAGGTGGCTGAGGAACCAAAATGGTGAAGACCCGTTCTTTGCTGGTCGCATTGTCGGCCATATTAGTTTCTGTGGCATTTATAGGCGTTGCAGCGGCACAGAGACAATACCGTCTGGAACACGAATGGGCAAAGATCTGGATAAATCCCGAAAACGGCACAATCGATCTACTTTATGATATCAGTATAACACTCGATTCAGGTTCAAATATAACCTTCGTATATATAGGTCAACCTCAACGCGACTTCACAATAGGACCCGCTATGGACGAGTATGGGCACACTCTCGAGGCTACCGACGCGAGCTCTGGAGATTATTACGCGGTGCAAGTTTGGCTTCACACTCCCTTGGTGGCTGGACAGACTATCAGATTCAACCTTACCACAAACGTTGCCCACATGATTTGGGAAGATCTTGACAATCCTGGCAACGTGGGCATGAAATTTATTCCAACTTTGTGGCAGGAAGCAAGCATCGTTGATCTACGCGTACTGATTGTTTTGCCTCCTGGCGTAGCTACACATGAAGTAAGGACAACAGCAATCTACTGGGACAATTTATTGACCGAAGATGACCGACTAGCAGTCTACTGGGAAAGACAGAACGTCCAGCCCGATCCTGCCGAATCATCATATACTTTTGGAGTGTCTTTTCCTAAGGAGTATGTGCAGAGTTACGAGACACAGCCAACTGGTATAGTGGCGTTCTTACAGCAATACGGACTAGTGCTCCTCCTACTTGGAGGCTCCATCGCTGCAGTGGGGGCAGTCGTCTACGTGGTTCGCAAGAGACCATATTTGGCCCCGACGCTCAGCATCGA
>SMTZ1_10003346_pt1 | contig 28675 bp, 37 predicted proteins | sample DeeMarSWOR136_30_FD_25667 | JGI IMG/M metagenome (IMG submission 25667)
CCCACAGTTTACAGCATAGTTTTTCGATCACTGTACGTCTCAGGATTAGCAGTAGCCATGGCTACACTTTGGAGCCTGCCTATAGCCGCAATTTTAGGTTTAAAAAATTTCCGCGGCAAACGCTTTATCCGTGGATCATTTAACGCTTTTATCGGATTCCCCACCGTGGTGCTTGGTCTCATACTCTTTTTGATGTTCTCAAGATCTGGACCATTAGGTCCATTCGGACTTCTCTATACGCCTTTAATAATCAGCATCGGACAAGCAATCCTGATAACCCCCATACTTGTCAGCTTCATAACAAGCGCAGTTGAATCTATTGACATGGATATTAGAGATTTAGCTAGAACGCTGGGATCAACAGAAATCCAAGCGTCAATAGCTATTCTACGAGAAGCTTCCGGTGGTGTAATACTTGCGATTCTAGCCGCTTTCAATAGGGCATTTGCAGAGTTGGGGGTTGCAATGATGGTCGGCGGCAACATATATGGCAAAACACGACTGTTAACTACAGCTATCGCTTTGGAGACCAACAGAGGAGACATTCCGTTCAGCATCGCGTTAGGCGTCATACTTTTGGCAATAGTTTACACACTAAATATTACCATCAACTATCTCAGGAGGCGCTAAAAAATTTCTGACTTCTTAGAACTACAAAACGTCTGGAAATCTTTCGAATCGGTTAACGCACTTCAAGATGTTAATTTAAGAGTCACCAAGGGAACAATAACAACTCTGCTAGGACCAAGCGGATCAGGAAAAACAACACTTCTACGAATACTCGCAGGCTTGGAAAGCCCTACGCAGGGAACAGTCTTTTACAAAAACAGTGCGATCACTAACGATACCCAGAATAGCCTTCGGCAAAACGCTACCCTAGTCTTTCAAAAGTCCGTGTTCTTTGACACAACAGTCTACAACAACATAGCTTACGGCTTGAAACTGAAAGAAAACCTTTCGAAAGAAGAAATCAGCAACAAAGTTGGAGAAGCTCTGGCGCTAGTAAGATTGGAAGATTTTGAGAAGCGTCGCGCAAAAAAATTGTCAGGTGGAGAACAGCAGAGAGTTTCCCTTGCCCGCGCGTTAGTGCTTGACCGAGAACTTCTGCTTTTAGATGAACCAACTGTTAATATTGACCCCAAAAACGTTTCAATAATTGAAGAAACAATTCAGCGCGTAAACCGTGAAAAGGACACAACAATTGTCGTGGCAACACATAACATGTTTCAGGCGGAAGCCATCAGCGAAAGAGTGGTGTTGATTCTTGAGGGAACCGTGAAGCAGACAGGAACAAAACAAGAAATCTTTGGTAAATCAAACAAATATTTGACGAGTTTTGTGCGTCTTGAAAACGTTTTTTCAGGAATCTCAGAAATCAGCGAAGACGGTACTTCAGTCATACATGTTGATAAAAATCTCAGTATCGAGGCGTCATTTAATAGATCTGGAAAAATTTCGGTTCATGTGAGACCTGAAGATATTCTACTTTCAACTAAACCGCTACAATCAAGTGCAAGAAACGTTTTCAAGGGAAGAATCATTGCAATCACAGATGTTGGGTCTATTGCTCGATTAACTGTTGACGCAGTAAAGAAGTTTAGTGTTCAAATAACAAAAAAATCGTTAATTGAAATGAACCTAAATGTAGGCTCTGAAGTCTATCTTACATTCAAAGCTTCGGCAGTTCACCTGATTTAACTGTCATGTTTCGCATATTCAGTAGAGTATTGAATGACCCCGAAATATTTGAGAAACCAGCACCAGAAAACCCGCTATTGCAAGAAAAATTCCTAACACGACAAGATATGTTCCTGAGATAAGGCCTTCTGGGTACATCACATGATCGCTCATAGATGTACCGTAAAAAAACAAGGCTAGACCCACAAGAACCAGAACGCTGGCAAATATCAGCGTTTTTAGATGCATGCCAACCACATTCACATAACTTCTCTATTGAAGCCACACAAAGCATTTGCGAACAGAGAATATGGATCAAAAATAAGTACCGCTGCCTCTTAGAGATCCATTGTTTTTGCCTCCGACTTTGCTTGACGAAGTTCGTAGGTTACTTTCCAAAACCAAAAGCAATTTTACGGCGCCAATAGAATCTTTCAGAGCAATAAAAGAGGCTGATTAGACCATGATCAAAGCAGTGATATTCGACCTTGACGGAACCCTCGTAGCTTTTAAGCTTGACGTTAAAGCTTGCAGAACCGAAATCATACACCACCTCACCCAACGAGGCTTCCCCCGATCTCTATTCTCAATGAAAGAAACTGCCTTCGACATGCTAGTGAAAGTGAAAAAATACCTGATAGCGAAAGGAATTGAAGACCAGAAGTTCGTAGAGATCGAAAAGATAGTGCTTTCTATCGTAGAGGGCTTCGAGTTGGAAGCTGCCAGAACAACCGAAATGTTTCCGGGCATACCTGAAACCCTCGAAGCCTTGAAAAACCTGAAACTAAAAATTGCCCTGTGCACCATAAGCGGCGAGAAGGCAACAGACTACATTCTTGATCGCTTTCATCTTGAACTGTTTTTCGATGCAGTATTCACGCGAGAATCTGTTTCAGAGGTTAAGCCTCATCCGGCTCATCTAGAAGCTGTATTGGAGGCGTTGAAAGTTGGGTCTCAGGAAGCTGTGTTAGTGGGAGACAGCGTCAAAGATATTGAATGCGCTATCCAACTTAATGTTCTTGCTGTGGGGGTGACGACAGGTCTTTCGTCTATAGAAGAGTTAACCCGTTCGGGCGCTCACTACATCGCCTCTTCAGCCAATGACATACTAAGCCTAATGCTGCAACTTAACAAACAAGCTTAGTAAGGTCATTAAGCTGATTTATCAAATTTGTTACTCTAATATTAATTTGACTATCCTATCGATTTGATAAGGAGTAGCTTTAGAGACAATCAAAGGGGTTTAAAAAAATATCTGGTCCATGTAGGCCACTGGGATGAAGTTGATGTGTCGAAGTCAATTTTTAGGTTCATTCCAATCTTGATTTCTTCAGGTTTTACGTCACGGATCATTCCGGGTAGGCGAAGACCGTTCTTAAATTCTACAATGCCAACAGTGTAGGGTGTTATAGACTGAAACTGTTCTGGTGCAACATGGATAATTGTGTAGCTGAGCAGCTTTCCGGCACCTTCAAGTTCTATCCACTGTAGATTTGTTGAAAGACATTTGGTGCACATTGGTTTTGGGGGTAGAAGCACAGTTCCGCATTCATTGCATTTGGCTGCCATTAGCCGCTTTTCGCTTACAAACTTGTAGAAGTTTGATACTGTGAAAGGAGTATTCTCAGACATCTTTTAATCTCTCCTGTAAATGTGTACGCATGCGGTGGCTCCGGAGCCTCCAACGTTGTGGCTTAAGCCTATCTCGGCTCCCTCCACCTGCCTCTTTTCAGCTTGTCCTGTCAGTTGTAAGTAAATTTCGTAGGCTTGAGCGGTTCCAGTTGCCCCAACAGGATGCCCCTTCGATTTTAATCCTCCACTTGGATTAACGGGAAGCTTCCCTCCAAGCTCAGTTGTTCCTTCTTCTATCAGGGTTCCGCCTTTTCCAGAACTGCAGAAACCGAGGTCTTCGTAGGCTATAATTTCGGCGATGGTGAAGCAGTCATGAACCTCTGCAACATCCAAATCTTTCGGCTCTACGTCAGCCATCCTGTAAGCCTCTTGCCCCGCAAGTCTAGCAGCTTTAAGCGTCGTAAGTTCTTCTCTCTCATAAAGACCAATGGCGTCGCTAGCCTGTCCAGAACCGATAACGTGAACGGGTGCGTCAGTGAACTTTTTGGCAAGGTCCGGATGAGTCAAAATTAAACAGCTGGCTCCGTCGGTTATCAGGGAGCAGTCATAAAGTTTTAGGGGCCATGCAATAACCTTTGATGCCATAGCCTTTTCCACAGTTATTTCTTTCTGCATGTGAGCCTTTGGATTCAAAGTTCCGTTGTGATGATTTTTCACTGCCACTTGAGCCATCTGCTCTTCGGTTGTGCCGTAATCATGCATGTGAGCCGTAGCCATGAGGGCATACAGTCCCGGAAAAGTTATTCCATGCCACTGTTCGAAAGGCATGTCAGAGGCCATAGCCAGAAACTCTGTTACCTCAGCTGTTGTTCGATGAGTCATTTTTTCCACCCCGCCAACCATCACCACCTTGTGCATGCCAGAGAGTATAGCGAGTATTCCGGTTCTTAGGGCAGCTCCTGACGAGGCGCAGGCGGATTCAAGTCTTACTGCAGGTTTTGGCAGCAGCCCAGTCCAGTCAGCTAATGTAGGTCCGGTGTGTCCTTGATGCTCGTAGGATTCGCCCATGTGACCCACGAAAAGAGCCTCAATCTCTTTTATTGGGTTCAGATTAGGGCATCTATCATAAGCCTCTTTTGCAGCGTCTACGAAAAGTTCTCTGCAGTACATTCCATCCAGTCGCCCAAACTTGGATAATCCTGCTGACACGATTGAAACTAATGGTTTACTGACCATTCACAGGACCTCATTACAGAGTGGTTGCGTAGCAGTTAGTAAATGTTGCCTGAATAACTATTTAACGTAGTTCTGAAGTGGACTGTGTGGTAACTTCCCTTTTTAGTAATATCAGTATGCGTTCTGGGCAACATTAGTAGTGTGAAACTATACGCAAATGTTATGAAGTATTGTATATTGTAGTAGATAGAGGAGGGGATAAAATTATGTTGGCAGAAAAGCCGATTAAACTCGAAAAAGTTGGTAAGAAAATTCTTGATCGTGAGATTTTGAGACTGGCGATTATCGCAGAGTTGGATGCTGTGACTTTATATGAACAGTTGGCTGCGGCGACTGAGAATGAGGCGATTCGTGAAGTGTTGTTGGATGTGGCAAGGGAAGAGAAGACACATGTGGGTGAGTTTCAGACTTTGCTGTTGAGAGAAGATGCAGAGCAGGTTGAGGAGTTACAACACGGAAAAAAAGAGGTTGAAAAAGAACTGGAGATTTAGCGTAACAGAATATGTTCGCCTAACATGTTTTAGGAGTTATATCCCGATAGCTTAAATTAACGAATGTTATAATTGCTGGATTATGAGCCCCAGTAAATCTCGCAGACGTAGACCGCGTAAAAAGAAAAGCAACAAAAAACTAATATTGATTGTAGCTTTGTTGGTTGCTGTTGCAGTGATTATAGTGGCGTATAACATGTTAGGCAATAACGCTTCAAACGAGAATCTTCCCAGCAGCAACAAGGTTTTGCTTACTACGAGTATGGGCGACATCGTGATTGAGTTAAGGGATGACATGCCGATTACGACAGGAAATTTCAAGAATCTAGTTCAGCAAGGGGTATATGATGGCACTATCTTTCACAGAGTAGTTAATCTACCACAAAATTTAGTCATAATTCAGGGAGGAGACCCTAAGGGAACAGGGGAAGGAGACCCGTCGATACCTGCCATACCTGATGAATTCTCGGAAAACTCGGAAAACAACAAGAACAAAAGGGGCACGATAGCCATGGCAAATTCAGGCCCAAACACGGGAAGTAGTCAGTTCTTCATTAATGGTGCATACAACAGTCACCTTGATGATGTTCATCCAGTTTTTGGGGACGTAATAGAAGGAATGGACGTTGTTGACGCAATCGTAAAAGTGGAAACAGACGGAGAGCCCTACAACCGACCACTAGAAGAGGTTACATTAATCAAAGCACAGCTTATCGATTAAAACATAAAATCTGAAAATTAATCAAACCTTTACTTGTTTGGAGTAGAAAAGAAAACTATGCCTCCGAATTGGCTGATTCGGTTGCCTGCCGGGGTTTCAGCGTTAATTATTCTTGTTTTCACTTCTTTGTTCTTTGCTATCTGCAGTAACCTGTGAATCCTGTTCTTTTGTTTGCATTCAGCGAGATACTTGTCCGTGAGCAGCAGGTATGCGGTTCTTGGTTCCCTGTCTTTTTCTCGGTTATAGACAATGCCTTCGATCTCTTTTAGTGAATATAGGACAGGCGAGTTGTTGTCGGCGCCGTAAAGATGCTTCTCCAAACTGGAGACAGCTTGATCCGCTTCTTCTGAGGTTGTTTCCGCGATTAGATTAGTGAATTCTTTGGTTTTAGTCAGCTCAGCCACTTTGATGCGGTCGTCTACCTGTGATGTTTTCTCACGTGTTCCAGAAAGTCTTGGGCATAGGTTGTTCGCACCGGAGATGCAACAACGATGCTTCTTACGCCTTCTTTGAGCACTGGTTTCAGCGCATCAACAACTGATTCATGAAAATTGTATAGAGCCTTATCGGCTTTTCTTTTTCCGTCAAGCTCCAACCTAAGAGACCGCTTTGCAACGCGACTGAATATCCTCCACAATACCGCATGGTCATCTTCGAAGCCCACAAGAACCGCTACCGGGTACCCGCGTCTGTATCGACGTTTCCGCTTCACCTTCGTCACCATAGTCTTTTGCCTATTCATGCTCTTATTACTGAACAGTCTTTTATGAGAAAAGTCTGCGTTTTTAGGGTTTTACTGGAAAACAGAAAAAAGGAAAAGAGACTGAACATTACGCGGGAGCATGTGTTATTCGATGCTCGCCTTTTTATGTAGTGAGATTCCTTCAATCAAGAACAGTGCCATAGCGATTGCAGTTATCAGTGTCAGGTATAAGAGCAGCATGTCAGGAAACAGCCCATACACGAAGTAGCGAATTGCGATGCTGACAATTTCTGTGCCTAGTAGCCCAGTGAAAAAGAGGGAATAGAATATCAGCCGCGGCACTAATGTTCTGCCAATCCATAGGTATCCGCTTATCTTCGCCTTCTCTTTGACGATGTATCTGCCTTTTTCGTTCTTCTCCAGCAAGCCTAAATCTTCAAGTTTTTGGAGGTGCCTGTAAGCCACGCTTGGGCTGCTGAGGTTCACGCCTCTCATGACGTCACGTGGACCCACAGGCTTATTCTCCTTAATGACAAAGGAGTAGACTGTGAATGTGGTGCCCTCAAGCTCCGCGTTGACACCGTTAGGCATAGTGCATTCCCTCAGTTCAAGTCTCCCTGTAGATCAAAGAGCTTCCAAAGCGGATTAAGTGGGTCAAAATCTGGGTCAAATTCCGATAGTTCGTCTTCGGGTATGAGGTTGTTATATAGGAATCCGTCTCCGAACTTTTCCAGTTGAGCTTCTGCAACAACTTCAGGTTCTTCCAGAATAACAGTATCAGTGGAATTGCCCCTTAGAGCAATCCAGCCTAGCAGATTTACGCTTACAAAGATCGACTCTGGTTCCTCAAAGGCAGAATCCCAAAACCCTGACATGCCACCCGTCCTTGATTCTCCTACATCCCATTTCCAGAATGAACCGCCTTCTGCGAAGGGTTGATGATCACCAAACAATTCGTCATTTTTGTAGATATCCCATAGGTGATCGCCGTAGTAGATAATGCCTTCATCTGTTTCAAAAGGATAGAGGCTTCCAGCTGTTTCATTTTCACTTTGCCGCATACGCACACGATCCATGTTGTAGATAATGCCTTCAATCTGTGCCAGATTTCCAATGAATTCCTTGTCTGAATAGAATTTAATCAAATATACCATGAATTTTGCGTCACAAGGATCGAAGTCCTCAGATAAACGTGTGAAATTGAATGCAATGAAGTAATTGGTCCTTGGAATCCCTGGTTCGGTAGCATTTGGATTTTGTGAATCAGGTAAAAATCCACCATACGGTACATAAGTACCCGTTATTTGTTCAATATAAGCATATGTTACCTCGACACCCAACAGCGGTTTAGGACCATCCGTAGCCGGCGCCAGCACAATGTTTGTATAAAGCAGAGGTGACGCCAAAAAAACACCGAGCAACAGAGCCATAATGCTACCCGAAAATAATTTTGTACTAATTTTCAGTTTATTCATCCTCCGCTAGCGTAATAATAGTAACTCCCTAATAACTCTGCTTAGAGAACAATGTGTTCCTCTCGAAGAACGGACTCAAAAACAATAAAATTGTCATTTTTAGGTATTTTTGCAGAAAATTTAGTTATATTCCCGAACTTTTTAGTTATTGCCGAAGATTTATATGCTGCAACATTTAGTAAAACAAAAACCAAGCGAGAGTGAAATGATAATGGGCGATAAACTAGCGAATCCAGCGCCTCTGGGGCTATTGGGTTTCGGAATGACAACAGTCTTACTGAACCTACACAACGCAGGCCTCTATCCATTGGGCAGCATGATACTTGCCATGGGACTGGCATATGGCGGATTAGCTCAGGTGATCGCTGGAGTAATGGAGTACAAGAAGGGCAACAGTTTCGGCACCCTTGCCTTCAGTTCCTATGGCTTATTCTGGTGGTCTCTAGTCATTTTGCTATTGCTTCCCAACTTTACACTTCTGTCTCCAGCAGTTACAGCTCCTGACAATATAGCCATGGCAGCATACTTCTTCATGTGGGGAATGTTTACTCTGCTGATGTTCTTTGGTACACTGAAAACTAATCGTGCATTACAGTTCGTCTTCAGCAGCTTAACTGTGCTGTTCTTCATGTTGACGATTGTACGATTAACTGGCAACGCAGACCTACTGCTGATTACTGGAATAGAAGGCATAATCTGCGGAGCAAGCGCCATCTACACGGGCATAACGGAAGTTTTGAACGAAGTCTACGGAAGAACAATTCTGCCTTTGTGTCCAGCAAAGAAGTAAAAGACATTCACAAGTTTTTTACGGGTTTACCACCTTATTCTTTTTTAGAATATCCTAATCCTTTAGGCAGGTTGTAGATGTGGATAGATTTCTGTACCGAAAGGAAATTTTGATTGATGACTCTGGCTGGGGAGACCTAATTTTAGGTGTAGTGATAGGTGCCCTGAAACTTCCAGAACGCAGGTACATGGAACGCCGCATTCCTGTTTCCTCTTTCCAGTCCCCGAATTTCCAGAATAAACGGTATCTGGATGATTCTGTGAAGATTGCAGAAGAAATCGTTGAGGTGATGCAACCTGACAGGGAGACCATCTTCAGGGTCTGTTCCGGTTATGTTCTCTCTAGTATACGCAAATATCTTAGAAAACAGGGATTCAGAGTTGAAGAAATAGAAGTTACCGGTGAACTTCAGGAGATGGTTGAACGAAGCTTTGCTAATTGGTGTAAAGAAGTGGGAGTAACCTTTGAGCTTCTGAAGGGAAAACGAAACTTCAACACGTTTCTAGAATGGATTGCAGAGAAACCTCATCTCCGAGAGCAGCTTGTGAAGACAGGATGGAAGAGTTGGAACCAGAGATGGCGAGACAAAGTTTATTCTATGAAAACATGAAAAATCAATAATCTGACTAACATCTTACGCGACTAGCGTCAAAAGGTCTTCACGAATATAGTTGATGAGTTCGTCTTTGCTGCTTTTGCTGAATAGTGTCACCACGCTGTTTCGTGTTATTCCCATCGTAAGCCCACGTTTCTGCGCCTCAAAAACTACATACCATATCTGCCCATGAGTTAGATAGTCTTGATAGAGTTGAGTGTCAGCAAGATCTGATCCAGCTAAACAAAGCTTCTCCACCCCGGGTATGTCAATCTGGTCAAACCATATGAGGCGGGTTGCCTGCGGATTTGACTCATGAAGCTCCTTAAGGGTTTCATGGGGAATCTTCGTCTCCACTATCGCTCTTGGAGTTATGAAAAGAACCTTGCTGAGCTTGTTAGCCACGTGATTCGTCAAAAGCTTTTTGACTCCACGAGCCACAGAAGGCGCAACCACAATCAGGAAGTTTCGGTTCTTGAACTGGGTTACCCAAAAAGTGGCTTCTTCAGTAACAGGGTTCTCAATTAACTTACGCCTGTAGTAACGTCCTCGCATAAAATCCGCGCTGAAAACTCCAGATATCAGATTCTCTTTTAGACCAAGGTCCAAAATTTCGGTTACCAGATTCACTGTTTCTCCGTCACTTTTTTCGTAGTTTTCCTCTTCACGGAAATCTTTCAGCTTTTGAATTATCAAACCAAAATTGATTTCTTCTTTGATCTCGAAGATTTTAGCGGGTAGAACCATATTTTTCACCGACAAACACTTTGTTTTCTAGAGTTTAAAGGTTCTGCGAAGATTTATCACCGATAGATGTAAAAGATAGAATGCAGACTCAGAAACATAGTACCTGCTATAAACCATAATAGTTCTCTAGGAAATTATTGGAAAGGAATTATCTGTGTTTTCTTCTGTGTCTTTGACCTGGTGTATACTGACCGCTTTCCCGGCTTAAGATGAAACGTTTATAGTAAGAACTCCGATTGTTAACTCTTGGAGCCGAAGAATGCCGTTCCTTTGCGTCTAGTTTAGGAGTTATGGACCTGACTTTGCCCGCCTTAGATAACGAACCGTGTGATGGCATAATCTTACATCCTTTTTGATCTTTGGTGAAAAATACTAGACGTATAGATTCTTATAAACATTCACAATGTTAGACTTTACTAAACATATATCTTTGAGAAAAAATACTTCATAAACAAGATAGTTAGGGGTGAACTCGTTTGAGAGAGGCAATAATCTTAGCTGGAGGAGAAGGATGGAGACTTAAACCCGCAACCTGGGTTCCAAAACCGCTCCTGAAAATAAACAAGAACACGTTGATTGACCATCAGATAGAGTGGCTTAGTTCTCACGATTTCGAGAACATAATTGTGGCATCCAACAGAAAAGACCTCACGAAACAGCCAGTTGTTTATTCATTGGAGAAAGATACTTTGGGGACTGGAGGCGCCACCAAAAAAGCCTTTGAGCAGATTAAAGGAAAAGTAGCTTATGTCATGAACGTGGATGATCTTGTCTTTTATGACCCCAACGAACTTTTTGACTATGCTGGTAAAGGAGCGGGAATACTTCTGGCGAAGCCCCAAATCCCATTCGGCAAAGTAACCCTAGCGAATGGCATAAATGTCATCAGATTTCAGCACAGGGAAACCCTTGACTTCTACGTCAGCACTGGCCATTACGTCTTCAAAAAGAGTGCAGTGGAAAAACTTTTTCCAGACAAAGGTGACTTCGAGTTCACTGCTATGCAACGGTTGGCGGACAAGAAGATGCTTCAGGGATACACGTACCATGGAATGTGGTTCACTCTCAACACAATGAAGGAGCTTATTGACGTAAGGAGATTCTTCAAAGAGTAAAGGCATTCGGCATGAAAATATTAGCCTTGATTGGCAGCCCCAGAAGAGAGGGTAATACTGATCTGTTGGTTGAGCAGATTCTGGAAGGCAGTAGAACAATGGGGCATACGACAGAGAAACTTTTTCTCTACGATTATACAATTTCACTGTGCGTTGATTGCCGGAATTGTAAAAAAGGGGATTACGTTTGCTGTGTAAACGATGAGATGCAGAAGATTTATCCAAAAATGGAAACTGCAGATTTGATAATTTTCGGTACACCATTATACTGGTACGGTCCCTCCGCGAAGATGAAGCTTCTTTTTGACAGGATGCGACCATTCGTTGCAAACGGGAAATTGAAGGGCAAAAAAGCCGTTGTTGTAACGCCTTCGGCAGAGGGGGCAAAAGCCTGTGGAGCACTGGTTGAAATGTTTCGTCTGTCTTTTGGGTATCTGGGAATGGAGTTCGCGGGTAAGGTGCTTGCTGAAGCATACGAGAAAGGAGAAATCCTGAAGAATAAGGGAGAAAGGGAAAGAGCGTATGAGTTTGGTGCTTCGCTGTAGGTTATATGTTCCAGAGCCAACAATAAACACTCATGGTTTTTACACAAAATGGGTAGGCTTAGTAACCTAAATTTTGTGAGGTTTCTGCAGCTTTTTTCTATAAATCAGAGCTGTCAGCAACGTCGCGATCGCAAGTATTGTTAAGGTTAAGTTTGACGGAAACTCGGGTATGGGCTGCGGGTTGTCTTGGAATGTTACTGTTGTTCCATCTGTTGAGGCTGTGATGGTTCCTGAAATGTATGTTCCGTAAATTGTTACGCCTTCGGCGAGCAGTTTCTGTATTGTTTCGTTGTGGGGGTGTCCGTAGCTGTTGTTTTCTCCTGCGCTTATGATGGCGTATGTTGGGGATGCTATGTCGAGGAAGGCTTGGCTTGTGGCGGTGTAGCTTCCGTGGTGTCCAACCTTTAGCACGTCGCATTTGATGCTGACTACTGAGCTGACTAGCATGCTTTGTTCGGCAGGTTCTTCTGCGTCGCCCATGAACAGGAAGCTAGTGTTTGCTACCTGCAGTTTAGTTACGATACTATTGTCGTTCTGGTCGCCGAATTCCGGTGGCTGAACAGGATTAACTATGGTCAGGTTTGCGGTTTCGGTTAAAATGAAGGTTTGTCCTCGCTGTGCTACGGTTAGGTTGTGGGTTTGTGCTAGGGTGATGAATTTGTTGTATGTGTTGGAGGTGTGGGTTGAGTTTAGTATGGGGACGAGTCCGCCGATGTGGTCTTCATGCATGTGGGTTGCTATTACTAGGTGTATGTAGGTTATGTTTAGGTAGTCAAGGTAGTCTATGACGGTTTGGGATGCGGTTGCGGAGCCGCCGTCTATCAGCACGTCCCTGTTTTGGGTGTCGATGAAGATTGAGTCTCCTTGTCCGACGTCGATGAAGTGGACTGTAACGTTGGCTCCTGTTTGGGATGAGGCGGGAGGAATGAAACAAACGGCAATTAGAACAGCCAGAATGGTGGCGGTTATTCTGGTTTTGTTCATTTTACTTGTCTCCAGCCTTGTTTGGTTATTGTGGAGGTTTGGTTTTCGAAAACTGTTTTTGCGCCGCATTTACATTTGACATGGATTTTGTGGGTTCCTTTTTCTGTTTTGTGTACGGAACCGTTTAGGACAACCAGTTTTGCGGGGCAAGAAACGCTTTTTTTATTATAGAATATTCCCAGAGGACGCCTACAAGCACTACATCTAAGAGTCAACTTCTGCCCACGCTGAATATCCATCTTACCCACAAGAAACGCTCTCCACTATTGTTTATGTTAGGGGTTGCAGAATAAAACTTTTGACAGACTCGGAATATTTTGGCTTACTGCGTGTCGCCATGAGAAAACTGTGGAATCTGCCGTGTTCAACTGTATTCTCGGAAGGTGTGGTTGCATTTTGTGCATCTGAAAAATTGTGTTGAGGATTCGTCGCCGCCTCTGGTTTGCACTTGCCAGACGTAAGCTAGGTTGTTTCCACATTTTGGGCACGATATTCTGTTGGTTGGCAAGGTGCGCAGTTGGTGCTCTTTTCCGATCACTGTTACAGATTCTTTGGGAGAACGTTTTATGGGCTTGGCAACATCAGCTGCGCGGTGTTTCCCCGGTTTCTTGTATCCACATTTTGGGCATACAATCTGAAGGGTGACCTGTGTTCCGGCCTTTTTGCGTCTAGAAATCAGACGCGTTCCACACTCTGGACAAAAATCCATAATATACACCATATCTTCTGCGACATTGCCTCACTTCCAACTTTTAAATATTTTCTTTCTTGAGACACTGCCTAACCAGCATGCTAAACGGGTTCAGCCGTATCCCATAAAAGCTGAAAGTACTCACGTGCAAACTTCACTACCGTTTGTGTTCACACACAAAAACGCTTAACACACAAAAAGCTTTGGACACCAAATGATTAACTTTTTGGCAAAAACAGAAAAAAGCTAGTTTTCAACAATGAACTATTATTAGTCTCCTAATATGCGCAGTTAAGATGTTAGATTGGTTTTGCTGTGTCCCATAGGAGTTGGAAGTATTCTCGTGCGAATTTTACTAGTCCGATGTGGTTGCTCCAGATGACCAGTAATCCGGAGTAGCTGCGTTTCGTGTCTGCCTCGCCCAAGAAGAGAAGAGCCTCTTTTCCGTCCACGATTACTCCTCCCCCAAACAGGTTATCCCGCAACCTAGCCTCCCCCACCCCGCCAATCTTTTCAACATCCCAGTCTCCAGCAACCATAACCTTGACGCTGACCCCACTATTGCGTACCTGACCCAAAAGCGCGACAGAAGAATCCACGAAACCTTTCGCAAAGGTGGGCACAGCGATCAGCAACTCGTTTTTGGCAACATCCAGCATCTCCCGCAGCTTCGCCAGTATACTGAATTCGCCCCTTAGAATCCAGATGTCAGGTTTCTCCATCAGCTCCCTCTTTTCGTACAGCGGCTGAAGCTCGCCCATCACAACATGTTTCCAGCTGTTCACCATATCCTCTAGCCGTAGTCTGGCAGCTTCCAGAGCCTCAGATGGAGCCTTGGGGAAATAGCGGCTGGGTCTACCACGCTCGGCTTCGATCCAGCCCTTTCTCTCAAGAGAATTTAATGTTTCATAAACCTTGGAATAGGGGACTCCACCGTGTTCGCTGACTTCGCTGGCGGTCATCACCCCACGCTCAAGCAGAATCAGGTATGCTCTGGTTTCATACTCTGTTAATCCGACTTCGTGCAGAATTTTTTTTGCATCTTCGCTGACGGATGTAGACAACCTTTTTCACCTTATGAAACGTTTGGAAACCTTCTTATACACTCTCCAGCCAATTAAAAAATATTACCCCTACGAGTGGTGTCAAATTGCACGTTATCAAAGAAACAAAAAGTCTATGCCCAGAATGCCTCAAAGTTTTAGATGCCACCATAATCGAAGAAGACAACAAAGTCTACATAGAGAAGGAATGCCCAGAACATGGAAAGTTCAGGGAAATCTACTGGTCAGACTACGAACAATACCAGCGAGCCGAAACACTAAGATGCGACGGGGAGGGTCTTCGAAACCCCCGCACCGAAACCAAATTAGGTTGCCCCTACGACTGCGGAATCTGCCCAGAACACAAATCACACACAGGCCTCGCCATAATCGACATAACTAACAGATGCAACTTGAAGTGCCCAGTCTGCTTCGCCAACGCGGCAGCAGCAGGATACGTCTATGAACCATCCAAAGAAGAAATTTTTGAGATGATAGAAAACCTCAGAAGAAACGATCCAGTTCCGCCCCCGGCTTTACAGTTTTCGGGAGGGGAACCTACAATTCGAAAAGACCTTTTTGATCTGGTGAAAAAGGCAAAGGAACTTGGTTTTCATCACGTGGAGGTTAACACGAATGGTCTTCGTTTAGCTAAGAGCCTAGATTTCTGTCGGGGCTTGCTTGAGGCTGGAGTCAGCACAGTGTATTTGCAGTTTGACGGGTTAACATCCGATGTTTACGAGTTCACGCGGGGAGTAGACCTTCTTGACATAAAGATGAAGGCTCTTGAGAACTGCCGTGAAGCTGGACTTAGCATCGTACTAGTTGTTACGTTGGTCAAAGGCGTCAATGACCATCAGCTCGGAGACATTATTCGATTCGCGATCAAGAACTTCGATTTGATTCGATGCGTAAATGTGCAACCAGTCTCCATTTGTGGCAGAATCCCTGAAGAGGAACGTGAAAAAATGAGAATAACAATCCCCGACTTCATGCGGCTCGTTGAGGAACAGACAGATGGAAAGATAAAGGTGTCCGATTTCTATCCAGTGCCCACTGTTGTTCCCATATCTCGGGCAGTTAGTGCTTTAAGGGATAAAAATTACGTGGAGTTTACTGCACATCCTCACTGCGGCATGGCAACCTACGCTTTTGTTGAAGGCGACGATTTGATTCCGATAAACCGTTACGGTAACGTTGACAAATTCATCAAAAGCATGGAAAAAGTCTACGACGAAGCCTCGAAGGGACATAAAAGAAAAGCGAAGTTACGTTTGGTAGGAACCCTCCGCCACATCAAGTTTGGCTTGCTACGAAAGTATCTTTTACCTATTCTCAGAACAGGCTCCTACGAATCCTTGGGAAACCTCCACAGAAAGATGCTTCTGATCTCCTCTATGCACTTCATGGATCCCTACAACTTCGATTTAGAGAGAGTTCAAAGATGCTGCATCCACTACGCTGTGCCTGACGGCAGAATCATACCCTTCTGTACAATGAACTCTATTCACAGAACAAAAATCGAAGAAAAACTAGGAACACCCCTGAAAGAGTGGAAACAGAAACATAAGATTGGAATCGGCGAGATTGCCTAAAAGGAGGAAAGGCTATAAGGAGCCATTCTTCTTCAAAACTTTGGTGAACATATTATGGGTGGTGGAAAAAAGAAGCAATCCCTCAAGCAAATGACAAAAACAAAGGCACCAAAAGAATTAAAGCATAAGGACCGACAAACGGATGCACCACCTGCCGCAAAGAAGAGCCTCGGATTGACTCTGCCTGACCTTAATAACAAAAAGGTTATGGACGAACTGAAAGGGCTGAAAGTTCTTACGCCTTATGTGGTGGCTTCACGTTTTAACATACGCTTGAGCTTGGCAAAGACTTTTCTGAAAGAATTAGAAAAACGGAAAATGGTTGAATATGTTTCTGGAGGAAAAAACCTCAAAATTTACAAGCTTTTAGCTTGAACTTTGTTTCATTAAATTGTTTACTGGGGAATGGAAAAGAAATGGATTTTCCTGAAAGAGTCTACACTAAGGGAGAAGTAAAGAAAGCTCGATCTCTTATAAAGAAGGGCTATAAGCATAGTTTGAGGGTGAATGGAAGCCCAGATTTTGTTGCTAAGGTTGAAGAAGCCCTACAGTTGATTAAAACTGCAGGATACTACGAGTTTCTGCGGACATACATCAGAGTTATTCGCGAAATCACTGGGTTAAGTCAGCTTCGCGAAGAAGAAGTGGCTATATGGTTTAACGTGAAAGCTCTTGACGACCCCATTGATGATGCAGGTTTCATTATCCAAAAGACACAGCAGATGAAGGACTTTATTGAAGGGCGACTCTACTACGAGACTGCGGAAATTCGTGCAGTAAACAAACGCATCGAATTCCTTGAAATACTAAGAGACAAAACAGACGACCCAGCTATAAAGAGCAAATGTGAAGAACAACTAAAAAGATGGACAGAACAGCCATTTCCATAAATCTAAGTTAGTGTTCCATTATATCAAGAGTAGAATGGCTTTTATGTCTAAATGGATAAAAATATTTAGGGTTTGGGAAGAAAATGGTTTACTGTACTAAATGTGGCATAAAGAATGAAGAAGCTTCGGTGTACTGTGTCAAATGTGGTACTAAACTTGAAAGCTCCCAAGAAGAAAGCTGGGACAAACGCGTGGATAAATGGGGAGAAGAAATCGGAAAACGTGCGGGAGAATGGGGAGAAGATTTTGGAAGGCGAGTGGAAAAAGAGTGTTTTGGGCTTCCTCATGGAGGAGTAATCTTCGGTCTTCTCATAGGCATGATAATAATTCTGGTCGGAGTTGCCTCGCTGACGGGATTAGAGTTAACGCAACATTTCTGGCCGCTCCTAATAATCGTTTTTGGATTGCTGATCGCTGTCGGAGCATTATACAGCCTAATCCGAAGACGTTAACCGTATTCATATCTTCTTCTCCTTTATTCCATTACGTTCGCACCATCTTTACATTACTTTAGTTTCGACACGAACAAAAAAGAATGTATTAGGTTAATACTCTAATGGGCGTGTTAAAATTTAACCTTGAAAAAAGGGGGGTTTGGAGGCTTATTTTGAACAGCATTTGACGCATATTGCTGTCTGCGTTAGGGAAACTCCGTCTACACTATCTATGCCTCTCGCAACCATCTCGCCAACATCCTTAACGTCTACCACTTCAAAGGTTACCACTATATCAAAGGTACCCGTAATTACACAAGCCGTTTTGACGCCCTTAATATTCGCCACTTTCGAAACAACATCCAACGTTCTACCCTTCTCAGTGTTTATGAACACATATCCAGTAATCAATTCATAACCCCACACTTCATTTTGTCAACTAGTAAATATACCCTCTGCTTTCTTAGCTTCGCGCGAGCAAATAAATTCCAAGTTTGAAGCGGGAATAAGAAGTATCCATTAATCAGAAATATTACATTACAAGAAAGCTAACGTAGGCATGTACAGATACGTGATTGTTATGGCGTATGATGTCGTGGTCGTTGGGGCAGGTCCAGCGGGATCAACTACAGCCAAAATAGTTGCTGAAAGAGGGTTTAAAGTTCTTGTCCTAGAGAAGTATACTCTAGATAGGGAAAAGCCTTGTGCGGGGGTAATAACCAATAGGGTAGTTGAGCATTTCAGAATACCAGAAAAAGCCTTTGCTCGGAAGTGTACTGGAGTATTTTTGTGCAGTCCAAAAAATAGGACAGTAGTAATCGGAAAACGTGGGAAAATCAGGTTAGTGATGAGAAGTATTTTGGATAAGGTTCTTTGCCAAATGGCTATGGATAAAGGTGCAGAATTCTTTGAGAAATCTCTAGTTAAAAAACCACTAATCAAAAACGGAAAAGTATTGGGTGTAAAAACAAAAATCAAGGGTAAAACCGAAACTATCAGAGGTAAATTGGTCATTGGAGCGGATGGGACTCCAAGTACAATGGCGACAAAGCTTGAATTATACTCGGGCAGACCAAACACAATCGGATTTTGTTTTCAATACCAGATGGAACTTTCCAATGAACTCATTGAACAAAGAATTGGCAGTAATATTGAAGCATATTTTGGGAGTCAATGGATCCCATTCGCTTATACATGGATTATTCCCAAGAATAACGTTGTAACAGTTGGTTGTGGTACTTGGATTGATGTAATCCAACAAAGAAAACTAAACCTCAAAAAACATTTAGATCACTTCATAAAAAAACATCCCGTTGCATCTACGAAACTGGAAGGGGCAAAAGTGCTTCATAGTCAAGCACATCTTATTGGTTTTCCCGGAGTTTTGAAAGATAACGTCGCAAAAGGTTGCCTAATTGTTGGGGATGCTAGCGGAACAGTATCCCTTGTAAACTCAGAAGGCATCTGGTATTCAATGAAGTCAGGAGAAGCAGCTGGGATAAGCGCTGCAGAAACGTTGGAAAAAGGTGATGCTTCAGCTAATACTATTCGAACGATATATTACAAAAACTTGGACCAGAAAGTAAAGGATGACTTAAGATTAGCAACTAAAATTCGCAACTTCATAAATTCAGATACCAAGCAACAACGAACAGTAGTTTCAATCATTCAAGATCAATGGTGGGCTAACTTGATCGAGACAATAATTGATGGAACATGTCCTTACAAGAAGGTCCTTAAACAGATACGGAGTAGACCAGATAAAATGCTCAAAGCCCGTACACTTTACAGATAAGAGCTTTGGAACCATTCTGATTGCGAAAAACCCAGTTTCATGAACCTCTAAAAAAAACCATTTTCTAATTAAATATTTGGGTATAGCATAACTAAAGATAAATTAGAGTTGGTATTCTCTGCTGTTTCTGTATTTTACCTAGGTAATTTTGGGTGGAACAAAAAGGGGATTTGTAGGTGCGGGAATACTCTATGAACGGTAAAGCATTGATGTTATAAAGGTAAAACAAAACAAGTTTATACTGAAGCATTGAAATGGAAAGAATTTATCGGAAGATCCCTTTGCACGAGATTCCTTGGAATATTGAGACCCCTCCAAATATTTTAGTCGAATTGGTCGATAGCGGAAAAGTGAAACCATGCAAAACTATTGATTTAGGGTGTGGTACTGGCAATTACGCCATTTATCTTGCCAGCGTAGGCTTTGACGTTACAGGAATTGATATTTCACCAACGGCAATAAAGATCGCCAAAGAAAACGCAAAGAAGAAAGGAATCAAATGCAATTTTCTTGTCGCTGATGTTCTTGGCAACTTAAATGAAATCAAGGAAAAATTTTACTTCGCCTATGACTGGGAGCTGTTGCATCACATATTCCCAGAACAAAGGAAGATATACGTTGAGAACGTGTATAAAATACTCAATCTAGGAGGAAAGTATCTTTCTGTTTGTTTCAGCGAAAAAGATCCCGAGTTTGGTGGCTCAATAAAATACAGAAAAACTCGACTAAGTACAATTTTGTATTTTTCTTCTGAAGATGAATTACGAGATCTTTTCGAACAATATTTTAACATAAAAGAATTAAAGACAATAGGAATAAGAGGCAGACCTACATCTCATCTCGTAAACTATGCTTTTATGGAGAAGAGAAGTAGATTAAACCTTTTAGAATAAAAAAATGGGGATTATGCGGGAGATATCGCCATTAATAGTGAAAACAGCTATCTTCAAAACAATTTTATAGATGTACCAAATGCAATTACACCTATAGGATATTATTCAAGTCCATGTTTTAGATGGAGGAAAAAATTTGAGCAAGAAAAGCAAGAAAGAAAAAACTGCTGGTAGGGAACAGCATAGACAAGCGCTAAGGGAAAAGAAAATGAAGAAGAAAGAAAAAAAGAAAGTCACAATTCCCGCCAACTACAGAAAAAAATAGTTCTTTTAAAATAATTAAATTTCAAGTTTGGATTTGGGGTCAAAATTTAGCCCCTGAAAAAAGGGGGAGTTGCGGGAGAAAAACGGGTAATGTCTCCATCTTCAGTGTTAAATGATTTTCTTAGAAGTGGAACTGCATTTGAAATACTTTCTTGCAGATAATTTTTAGATTAGTTGAAATGTATATTTTGATTTCATAGGCGTTATATAATAAATCTAACTTTGGGAAATAATTGATGGTGGCATATGACCACTGAGGTTCCGTCAGATAGATTACTTGAAAGAGTTAAGGAAGCAATCTCTAATCAATCACCAATAGAATCAGATAAGGAAGAAAAAAATCATATAAAGTGTCCTTACCATTTTGGTTATTTATCTGAATTACCCAAGAACACCCCCATTCCAGAAGAATGTTTCTTTTGCTCAAGAGTAGTAGAATGCATCGCGCCTTAATGAGTCACTATTTATATTCAAGATATTAATCATGGATTCTGAAATATTTTATTGGAATTGTTTTCTTTCTCTTAACTGGAAGGAATACAATTGCCGTCAGTCACTTCTGATAAACCATTCATTACTTTAAATCATTCTATCAAAGAAAGAGAAGGAAAACTACTCAAGTTTGCCAAATGCTCAAATTGTGGACGTGTTACGCCGTATAGGCTCCGTTCTTTGAAAGGAAAAATGCTGAAATGTAAAGGGTGTAACAAACCCATTTCATTAACCCACCTGTGAATTGATTGAACCTGTGCTTCGACCTTGGTTTGCTCACAAATAATAAAAAAGATAAGATTTTGACGTAACTAACCGCTTCCTTGATTTTCTCTCCTTTTTTTGAAACACTCAAGGGTTAAATTTTAACCCCCCCCCCAAGCGAAAAACGTGTACTCAAATGGTTTTTCTATCAACCCTAGTTTTATATACAAAGTGATAACTAAAATACAAAGGGGGTAGAAATTGAAACGTAAAATTTCTCTTATTGGAGTAGTTTTGTTAGCTATTGGAATCGTAGCTATAATCTTTTCATTGTGGCAAATGCCATTTCAAGAACAAGAACCATATAACCTTCCTCAATCTTCGGACTTAATATCTGAGTCTTTTGTTGTGCCAACTACAGGAGATTTACATAGAACTGCTAACTTGGTAAGTGGAGATTTGATTCACATCTACTTTTTAGGCACAAGTGGTGGAAATAGAGACGTTGACTTCTATGTTATGGATGAACTTAACTATTTCAAATGGAAAGCTGGAGAAAGCTACTCTTCAGAAATATCACTTTCCAGAGTTACAAGGTATGACAAAGACTTTACAGTTCCTTATGATAATAATTGGTATTTTGTTTGGGATAACAGCTTCAGTTGGATTACACAAAAAGGAGTGACAGCCACTATAACTAAGAATTGGGACGAAATAGCTTATCGAGACATTACAGTTTATCATACAGTTGTTCCAAGTGGATATTCAACTTACGTGGAATATCTGGGAATAGCTCTTGTTTTAGCTGGTATTGCGGTAGTTAGTTGGGGATATGTGGCGATAGAGAAAACAGATGAAACATAATTAGAAGACGACAAACTTGCAAAACCAACTTTGAAAACCACATAAAAAAAGAATCCCTAAAGACGAACCTAAAACATCTATACTCTAGGGAAAACCTTTAAGCCTATTTGTTTCTTGAACAATAGCTTCTAATATTCTTCGTCTTCCTCTTCGTCCTCGTCTTCATCGTCTCCAACTAACAATATTTCATCTTCCTCGATTTCTTCAGGCTCTCGTCTATTCTTGACTTTCAGATTAAGATTCTTCAAAAGTGCGTCCTGTATCTTTTCGATGTCCTCAACTTTAGATTCAAGCTGTTCTTGTCTAATGGATAAAGTGTCTTCTTCTCCGTTTTGTTCAAAATAGTTCCTTAATGCCCGTTGCACAATCTGGCTTTTCTTTATGTCGTCTTTTCGGGTTTTGTTTTCCAGCGACTCAAGTAATTCATCGGAAAGATAAACCGTAGTTTTTCCCATTTTACACCTCACCTCAACCCAAAATATACGCTAAAGTAGTATATTAACATATTGTTAAAAAATAAAGGCAATAAATTAACACTCTGTTAAAATATAAATCTTTGTTTGCTATTGGACACTTCATTCTTTTTATCTTTCACAAATCACACTTCCCTCAAACACCTAGACAGGAATCTTTTGATCCGTCTTCTAAACTTTAGAAAAACCCTAATTCGACTAGCAGAATCACCATTTCTAAAAACTATTCTAGGCGGGGGTTTATCCCTCTTAGAACCCACACGAAGAGTTGAAGCCTCACGACGACATTGAAGCAAAAACCATTTCAAAAGCTTATCCTTATGACTTGTAAGAATCGCATAAGACATTATGCTAACATTTTCGCTCCAATCAACTTCCCGATCAAAAACAACATGATAATTATTTTCGCTAGACCTCAAAATCAAGTAGCCTTTAAGGTCAAATTGTTTCTCTGTTTTCTCAGCTAAACACTTGACATCTTTGAAGCTTGTTTCATCCAGATCAAGCTTAACCGTCTCTGTATCCGTGAAACCTATCAAAAATTTAGGATTCCACATCGTACTCTATCCAAGTTCCATAATCCCCATATTCCAGAGGATACTTGATGAAGTCCTGAGCAGAAACAGAAACCGTCTTCTTTTTGGGAACGTAATTGGTTGCCATTTTGATGGCTTGGTATAATGCTTTTCCGCTACCGTAAAACTCGAATCTTCCCTTAACAACTACCTTCTTGGTTCTTCCCTTCGGATATTTCCACACTCGTCTTTTGTACCATTTTTGACCAGCCTTCGAGCCTTTCCTGTGATAAACCCATTTCCAATATCTCTGTCTAACACGAACTTTCTTCTCGAAAGTTCCATACAAAGCAACAGATTTAACCACTTGATCCCCCCCTTGCGTTAAATTCTCCTTCTTTCACATTCGTATTGAGGACAGTCTGGGCAGAAATGACGGTAAACGTGGTTGCAAAGCATTTTGTCGTAGCCTCTATGACGCACAAACTTGATCGCTGAACCTTCTGAAAGATCAAGGAGAACACCAATAACATAAGTTTCAATTTCCATCGAGGTTTGAACGTTTGATTTCATCCAAAACACCTCTCTACAACGGGTTAAAGTCAAAATTCATCCATCTTGAAAGATAGAGAATTTTCTCAATGTCTTCTCTGTCAACGTAATCTCGATTGTTCAAAAACGCATTAGCGTAACATAGTTTCTGAAGGTTTTTCTGAATCCTTATGCCGTAAGAGTCTGAATATTGAGCTAACTTATGGCTTATCCTCTGCAAATGTTGGAAAAGAGGTTCGTTAAGATCATACTGTTTCTCTCTTGTTGGTTGTCGAATTTTGGGAATAATAACGGTTGAGTTTTCAGCTTTTCCAGACATCACATAATGAAAGATTTTGTCAAGTCTGTCTAGGGGATATTCGTAGGTGAAGGGTATTAGTCTGCTTAAGAAACCATACCGCTTAAAGTCAGAGAAGAAACTGTATCTTCCCTGACTGGCATAGAATTCTGAACGTGTTATTCCACTTATCAGACCTGCCTTTATCGGAGTTTTAAACTCATAGTGCTTATGGTATGTGTCAACCTTTTTTACACCTTCATCAACTAGGCTCTTCAATGTTTGAAGTAACGGTTCTCTTGTGGATTTTTGTTTCTTAATGCTGTTCAAAATGTCCGAAGTCATTATGATTCGGGTTTCTCTGGTTTGAATTTTGGGGAAAACCTTGTCGATTAATGGTTTTACAGAGATTTCATCGCTGTAATAGATGAAGGGTAAACCGTCAAACTCTTTAATCGTTGTGGTTTTTCCTGATTCGGGTTTAGCTATTAGAAGTAAACTTGCTGGTCTGTATCCGTCAACTGCGTCTGTTACAAATGCTGTTTGAAGGGTTAAGGCGACTATGTCAACCAATGGTTGAACGTCAACTAGAGAAGTAGATTTGGCGGGGGATTCAGATATATGCGAACCTACGTCGGATACTATATTCGATTTTTTGATTATAGTATTTGCACTAGGTTCGAATATACCTGAGCTAGGCTTGGTTGCAAAGCTAGTGTTACCCATCTTTCAGCTTCCTCCCGTGTTCTATTCTGCGGGCTTTCTGATTCTGAGCTGAAGGTCTCTCCTCAGAATGTCCAGCGAAGTCAGAACGTCTTCAGATGAAGCCGAAGGATCAAAGAGCAGAACGGTTTTTGCGTTAGCTACGAATGGGATTTTAAAGCTTTTAATTTCTCTAATGATTTCGTCTTTTATTCTTGCTGTTCTGTGTTTTTCAGAGACGTGTATGTAGCCTTGCGGTTCGATTCCACAATCTTCTTGATGTTTTATGTTGTTCATACTAATCTTGTAATAACACAACAGTAACATTTATATACATTTTTCATTACTTAGTAAGTAATGTAAGTTGAACAGGTGTTTGTGAATGACAGAAGATAAGTATCAAGCACAACGAAAAGAAGCTTTAACCAACAGACGAATTATACTTGAAGAGTTAGGGTTAAAAGAATCTATGACTTTTGGCGAATTGAAAAAATCTTTTAAAAAGGAATATTCAAAGACGATTTCCTCTCCCACTCTCTCGAATCATCTTACAAAGTTAAGAAAACAGGGGTTTGTAGTTAAAGAACTTGAAGAGGATATAACAGAAAAGGATAGACAAATCTATAAACTAACTGAGAAAGCTTCCAACCTTCCAGAAGTACAAAACCTATTCTTTGAAATTATCGCATATCATAGAATATTAAGGGAACTCATTGAGAGTGGAGAGCCTATTCAGTTTTCCACTAAAGAACTGAAAAGGGGGGAACGTGAACGTTTAATTTATTGGGGTTTAGGCTCTGCATATTTGAAGAAGAAATCTGAGTATGAAATCGTTAAGGCTCTTGACAAATGGCTTTCTCCAATAGTAATCTTTTCTATTATTCAAGAACTTAAAGGGAAAACCAACTTCACGGAATCTATTCAGGGTTTGATAAAAAAACTTCTCGACGTTGTCAAGCAAAAGGATTTAACCAAAATTGAAGAGGCTCTAAATCAAATATATTCACAAAAAACAGATTTTGACAATGTTTCCATTATGGATAGTCTTGAAGACATCATTTCTCACGTTGAAAAACAAAAAATGGTTGATGAACACTTCAACAAAATTTTCAGAGAATACAAGTTAAGGTTGGAGAGTGGAGTTGTTGGTTAATTCTAAGTCTTCTAAACTGTTGCTAGACGGTCACGGTTCTTATCTGGGAATGGAGAAAGGCTGTTTTATAATCAAAGACAGAAACAACAAAGTTGAACGCTATCCCCTCTTCGAGAAAGAGATCAGCGAAGTTGTGTTGAAGAGCGGAAACTATGTCAGTACAGGTGCTTTGGCTAGTCTCGGTTTTTGGGATATTGATGTTATGGTTATGACTCAGAGGGGAAGACCTGTCGCTATTATGAAAAGCCTTGATGATGATAGTCACGTTAAAACCCGTTTGTGTCAGTATGAGGCTTATAATAGTGAAAAAGGGGTTGTTATCGCTAAACAGTTGGTTACATCTAAGCTTGAAGGACAGAACTTGGTTCTTAAGAAATATGGTTTACGGAATCACGGTTTTAGTTTTAAAGAGAAAATAGAAAATCTCAAAGCCGAAAGTTTGGATAGGATAAGATCTAAGCTTCATGGGATAGAAGGAAGATACTCAAAGAGATATTTCACTCAAATCTTTGGGTTGTTGCCTGAGCCTATTCGACCTGAGTCTAGGAAGAATTTTCAGGCTTATGATGGAACAAACAACATCTTCAACCTAGGTTATGAGGTTCTTTCTTGGAAGGTTCATAAGGCTTTGATTGACGCTAAGCTTGAGTCTTATCTGGGTTTTCTTCATTCGGTTCAGTATGGTAAACCTAGTCTTGTTTGTGATTTTATGGAACTTTATCGTTATTTGATTGATGATTTTCTTTTAGAGTTTTGTCGAGGTCTTAGGGCTAAAGATTTTGTTGTTAAAACTGAGGTTGCTAATAGAAATAAGACGGGGAAACGTGAGTATTTGTGTAATCGATTGACTAGGGTTTTGATGAATAATTTGGAAGGTCTTTTTGAGTCTAAGGTTGATATTCCTAGAATTAAGGTTGGGAACAAACAGAGTGTTGATACTTTGATTAGTGAAGAGGCTTTGTTGTTTGCGAAATATTTGAGAAATGAGTGTAACGTTTGGATTCCTAGACTCTGTATTAACTAACCATTGGTGGGAAAGAAATGAGTGTACTTAGATGTCCTACTTGCGGAGAATCATTAACAGAAATTACAATAGACGACGTAGAAGCTGACGCAAGTTATGTTTTTTCAGAAGAAAGGGGAAAATACATTCTTTATACATCCGTCTTGGATTATTTGGGTTTTAACTGTCCTAAATGCAATTCAGAAATTTCGATAGAATCGTTAAAAGACCATATAGACAAAAGTCTGGTAATTTTTAGACCTTCAGGTATCCATAAACCCGTACAAATAGATTTGCAAGAGCTACCATTCGATACGAAAAGTATAGAATACCAAGAGACCTTATATGAAACTATTTCAACCGAAAATGACGAAAAAGACAGCTCAAAGAAAGAGAAGAAGAAATGAATTAGGGGCGTTTTTTGGTTTTGTATGTTTTAGGCTTTTGTATGCCCTGAAGAGTCTTCTCTCGTTTCTGATTGCTCTTGCACGGGTTCGATGGTTAACAGTTTTTTTAGTAGGCTTTCTGGTTCTTCTGGGACAGTAAACAATTTCGTTATTGATTCTTCAATCTTGGGTTTTTTTAGGCGTAGATATTTATCGTATGGGGATTCTAGGTTAGTCAGTGCTTCCGCGTTTTTAGTTAGGAATTCAGAAATCAGTTTAGACCTTAATCCGTGTGGTATTCCTACCCAGACTTGGTAGGCTAGATCGGTTAATGTGATTCCTACGTTTCTTGTCATAATAAGTTCCCTCTACCCTAAATTAATTCAATATTACTTTCAGTTCTCTCTGGGGTACCTGTTCTCTTAATCGGATAAAAACCTTTCTATATTATGTCATCTAGAAAATGGGCGTTTTCTATATGTTATATAATAGATTCGTCGTCGTCGTTTTTCGCTTGGGGGGGGGTTAAATTTTAACCCCAACCCAACCCAAGGAAATAACATACAGGATTTAAGGCTCGCATATTATGAATTATGATTCCGGTTTCATAAAAAATAAGTTAATTTGCCCACAAATTCATTAAATATGCTAGGTGTAGTGCTTTTTGCCGCATCTTTTCTATTTCTTTTCGGCATTACCATAGTTGTTCCTACATTGCCTCCGGGAGAAATAGTATATACTTTCTTAGGAATTTCGGAAATAACTTCTCCTATTTCTGGTATTTCTGGGGTGGTTCTTGTGAATGGAGTGATTAATGGACTTTTTTGGGCGATCATTATTTTGATAGTATTCAGATTATTGAATGGTCCTTCAAAAAAGAGGGTAATTTTTCCAGCATGGTTTCCCGGTTATACGACCTCGCGTGCTTCTACATCCAACTATGTACCACCCAAAACATATGCAAAAAAACCGACCCCAAAAGTTAGAAAAAGAAGAACACAGGCTCCTTTAGATCAAAAAATAGTGGCAATTGAGGGAATCGGACCAATATATGGAAAGAGGCTCAGAAGATCTGGGGTTAGAACTGTAGATGATTTATTGAGAGAAGGTTATGACCGATCTGGGCGATACAATTTAGCTAGAGAGGTGGGTGTCTCTGCGTCAACAGTACTTAGATGGGTTTATCGGGCAGATTTCTTTCGAATATCTGGGATCGGAAAGCAATATTCCTCTCTCTTGGAGTCGGCTGGAGTTAATTCAGTGTCGGATCTTTCAAGGAGAAATCCAGATAAGCTCTATGAAAGGTTAAAGAAAACCAACTGGAGAAAGAATCTGGTGAGACGAGCACCCCCCTACAGTATGGTCGAAGATTGGATAGAAAGCGCAAAAAGTCTTAGGTCTATAGTGATAAACTGAATCCCAAGATTTTAGTAAAAAAGGGAAGTTTTTTGTTTGGTGATTAAATATTAGATACATAGGCTTTTATTGACTTTTGATTTTGTAAAAAGGAGTTGCGTGAGAAAATCGGGTGATGCCTCCAATGTTGCAGTGAACAGCCATTTTCATAGTTTCTCTTTTTTCTTAACTCAACAGACCATTATCTGTTGCGGAAACTACCTTTTTTCTACAATGATTTTTGTTCCGCTTTTCACGCGTTCAAACAGTTTCAGATTCTTGGTTACTTGACCGACTATGTTAACGGGACTGTATGGCTGCGTTTCACCCCAGAAGATACAGAAGGCGCTTCCCATTGGCCAGTAGGCGAGGGCTCCCTTCTTTACGGTGGGAGAAGCCTTTT
>SMTZ1_10002193_pt1 | contig 28663 bp, 25 predicted proteins | sample DeeMarSWOR136_30_FD_25667 | JGI IMG/M metagenome (IMG submission 25667)
TCACATCTGCCCCAAGCTACCTAGCTGAACAGGGAACTGCTAGGATCGGACTTACACCGACAAGACTGCTGGCCTTCGTGGCGCACAATTAATTATGCGACATTTTGTTCAATGGAAACGCAATAAACACAATCTGCCTCAGACTCAGTAGATTATTCTTACAAAGGCAATGCTGCGACTGCCATGATAACCGTAACTACAGCTATCAGTCCCCAAAGGCTCAGAAACACATAAACCACCTTCAGGGTTCCTGGCATTCCAATACGAATTCCATGCCGTTGCATTGACATACGGACCGTAATTCCACGCCCTGCAAAGTATAAATACATCCCTCCACCGACTAGCCCAAAATAGACCCAAAGTATATTGTTAGACATGAGTAGTATACCTGCAACAGGCAATGTCCAGAGGATTATTGTATCCCAAATGGCCTCTCCTCGTATGTCTGCACAAAATGTTGGATCCACGTCGGATTCAGGTTCGGTAAGCCCAAGACTTGCAGCCACCTTTGGCGAAAACGCGCTGATAGATTGCCCCACCCAGCACAACAGAGAAAAAATAGTTAAAATAGCTCCCCAGATAAGATTCATATTTGTGCTCCTCGATGAGTTGTCATAGAGAGTATATAGTATCGAAGTGAACAACTGTCCACACAATAAATGCCAGCCCAACCAGTATTCCAAAGGGAAATACAATGATCCAACTAAGAGTGATTCTCGGTTTCTCAAACCGAAGGCTTGTGCTTGTTGTCATTGTGTTCGACCAAACCCACCAGAAACTAACTAAGGCTAACAGGTAGTATCCCCATCGAGGGCTGACAAAAACGAGTGCAATTCCTAAAATATTAACAGGACAGGTAATAAAAATATCTGCTAAGGCAATGCCATAATGTGTTTTTTGCTCCGCCCAATTATCAAAGGAACCATCAGGATTTTTCATGGCTCTGCCCTTTAAAACCCTGAACTGCCAGATCCAAAGGGCCATACAAATAAGCCCCATAATGCCCAGAAGCAGATACAAACTTATTTTTGAGACAAGAGATAACTCATGCATCTTTTTCTCCTTTTCTCTTCCCTCGGCTTAAGCTCCATGCCAAGCTGTTGGGCTTCATTCAGGCGTTAGTCCTGTGAGTTGAACTAATTCATTCCACAACCTTTTTCCTAACACCTCGTCATTCATTGCCTTATCAGGTTTTTCGATGCGTTTATCCAGTTTGAACAAGGCTCCATTGATTGCACGACGATCCCGATGCGAAAGCGTCAGGTTTGCAATGGGCTCACCCGCGACCGCAGGTGGCTTTGCAAAGAATATTGTCATCATCCGCCAGAAGAGACCCATGAGTCCGGATGGCCACCTCTTTGCCAAATCTGGGTCTGATTTATCGATAACATATGTTGGATCGAATGCGACAGAGGCTATTTTCCCCGCATAGCGTCGAGCCAACTCCCCGGCGATCACCCGGTTGCATGTCTTGGTCCTGTTGAATGCAGTCATTGTCCTGTGGTTCCTGATACTTTCAAGATCATCCCAGTCGATTTCTTTAGAGAATGGTGCAATCACATGAAGGACCAATCCGTCTGATTGTTGTATCCTCTCTAGCAACAGCTGGGTGAACAGAAATGGGCCCATCACGTTTGTAGCAAACATCACCTCATGACCGCTGGGCAGGATGTTCGGACCTTTTTGGATATAAGCACCTACAGAGAGTATCAGAACATTTATCATTGGAAATCGGTCCATTGACTCCGCAGCCGCGGATCTAACAGAATCCATATCAGAGAAATCGATTACCAGCATATCAATATCCTCATCCTGAAAATCAATCTGAGCTTCATTTAAAGCAGCACGGATAAGGTTCACTTTAGTTTTAAGTTTTTCGGTACTGCGCCCGAGCAATACAACTCTTGCTCCACGTTTTGCCAACGCAACAGCAGCACCTCCCCCAATAGATCCGGTCGCTCCAGCAATCAGTATTGTTTGTTTATTCGTCATTTTGATAACCTCCACAGAAATAAATTTTTAGGTTTAATAATTGTGCTACACTGAAATGACCACGTTTCCCTTTTTGTGCCCTGTTTCGACATACCTGTGTGCCTCGGGGGTCTGTTCCAAAGGATAGCTTCTATCAATGACAGATTTAAGCATTCCCGCCTCAATAAGCTCTCTCAGGAATGCTAAATCTTCAATTTTTTTTGCTATCCCAAATACTACTTTCCTGTTTCCTACTATTGAAGTCCAAAGTGCTGTGAAAAGAGGCCAATCAACTGTAACATAGATACCTCTCTGCTTCATCGAGCTTTTACAGCGTGAAAACGACGTCTTTCTTACCGTGTCGAAAATGACATCGTAGGTCTGATCACTTTTTGTAAAATCATCCTTGGTGTAATCAATGACCTTATCGGCACCAAGAGATTTCACCATTTCGATATTCGTTGTACTGCATACCCCGGTAACCTCCGCCCCGAAGTATCCAGCAAGCTGTACCGCGAATGTGCCTACACTTCCAGAAGCGCCATAGATAAGAACCTTCTGCCCGCTCTGGATTTTTCCTTTTTTAAGCAAAACCAATGCAGTTAACCCACCAATAGGAACGGCGGCGGCTTCCTCATAGGTCATATTGGACGGCTTTATTGTCATCTCATTTTCAGTCAGACAAATGTACTCGGCATTGGCACCACCAAAACTTGTTTTCCAGATAATTCCAAAAACTTGGTCTCCCTGTCTGAATCGTGTGACGTCTTTGCCTACTGATTCAATTTCCCCAGCTAGCTCATTCCCTGGTATTGTTTTTCTTGGTTTTCTAAGACCATACATGATTCGCCCGGGAAGCCAGAACCAGGGAGAGTATGTTGAGCTCCGAATCCAAACGTCCCCTGATGTTACTGTGGCTGCGTGAACTTTTATCAGTACTTCATTGTCCTTAGGGATAGGTTTTTCTACCTCTTTGAGCTGTAGAACCTCAGGTGGTCCGTATTTTGTGCATACAACCGCTTTCATGGTTTCCTTCTCATTCATTTCAAAAGCAGAATATTTATGAATGAGTGAAATGTCAAACACCATAACATTTGTCATAATATTTAGATTTGAGAATTAAGCCAGGAAAATGTCGCTAAATGTTAATATTTCACGACATATTTGATTTTTCCCTGGGGGACGGAATATGGCGTGAAATAATTAATTTTACAAAATGTTCTTATTAAATGAAGTATAGTGACCAACACTAGAATTGACAAGAACTGTAAAGTCAAGTTTATCTTGATCTTAAAAAAATGTCGTAAGATAATTAAAATCACAAAATATTCAAGGAGGAATAATATGGATGGAAAAGTCTGCAAAGCTGGCTTTTGGTTTGGAATTTTCGCCTTCGGTTCAAATGCTGCATTTGTGGTGGCTCAAACGTTACAGCTTTTGAGGATCCTCAATTACCCATATGATGAAATCTTCATTTATGGATTCTCCCTTTGTATAGTACTCCCTTTTTTACTTGAAATGCTTGCCCTCCATTATGTCACACCTGATGAAAAAAAGTATTGGAGTCATGCTGCTCTTATCTTCACGATAATTTATGCAGTATTTGTAACTGCTAATTATGTTGTTCAATTAGCAACAGTTATTCCTATGACACTTAAGGGAGCTTCCGACAAGATTAGTCTTCTCATCCAAACTCCACATTCTCTATTCTGGGACTTCGATGCAATCGGATATATTTGTATGGGTTTGGCAACATTATTAGCTGTCCCTGTTTTTGAAAAAAAGGGATTTCAAAGATGGGTTAGAATTTCTTTTCTAGCCAACGCACTTGTTACGCCTTTGATTGCAATTGTTTATTTTTATCCTCAGTTTTCAGAAAAGCTACTTCTTCTAGGTATTCCCTGGACAATAACAGCTCCTATGGCTATGTTATTTCTTGCAATTATGTTCAAAAAGAATATTGGAATAAAAAATCAGATGGGATGACTGGATCAACATCTCTGTAAACGGATAATACTACAACAGAGTATGTCCAATTTCCCAGTATAAATCAAGTTTGGCCGACCTCCTACTTCACCTAATCCTTGATGATGCTTTTGATAACAACAATCATGAAAATAACCGCCACCGCATTGATCAATGGGATGATCACGATTGCCGGACCAGCATCCACTCCATTCAGTGTCATTCCGATTACCTTTGCCGTAAGTGCTGTCATAAGCAATGTTAGAAAAATGACATACACAGGTGCCATCAGGTACCCAAATGCCTTTCTTCTGATTAGCAGAAAACCCGATAAAAATGATGCGGGCAGCAGAATTGACAGGTCCAAACCCTGCACGATTAACGTAGTGTAGTGTTCAAGTTCCAGAGGATAAATCGTTCCATCCATTAATGAAGGCACAATCACCCCAAGCCACATCAAGCCAATCAAAAAAGCATTGAATATCAGAAAGCCACCGACAGCCTTGGTGGGAAATTTCTTGCTGAAGCGTGAACACAGATTATTCGTATTGAATGAGAGTAATGTCAGGATAAACGCGTAAAAGCTTACCGAGGCGAGCAACGTCAACAGCAGGAACAGAGCACTGTACATGCCCATGCACAGGTAGAAAAGGTAAGTTACAAGGAAGTATCCCAGGGTCCCGGCAAGCAGGTACTGTCCTTTTAGAGAGCCCTTCCTGGCAAAATACAATGACAGCAAAAGCAACGGGATTCCGATAATCAACGTAACATAATCCTGCGCGATTCCCTGCACCGCTACATCCGATGACATGTGCTGATAGAATCCTTTTCCGTAAATCTTCACGTTTTGTCCGCGTATGGATTCATATTCGTACTCTCCCGGACCGTGGCTGGAAAGTATCCCTGATAAAGTCGCAGCCAAGGAAAACGCAACAATACAAAGGACAAGAATGCTAATCGATTTTCTTAACTTCATGTTTCGTTTTCTCCATTCTTGCTTTATAAGAAGCGTGATGATTCCCTTCCTACGATGGCCCCTTCCGAGCTTTCCCTTGTTTCCATTAAAAACACTCCTGCCATATTGAAATACAGGTAGTCAATATCAAAGGGATTCCAAAATAAAAACCACAATCAGGCCGAAAAACAGACTTCTTCGCGCATGACACATAGGTGATAAAATATTGTTTCCAGCGCTGGAATTATGTTACTTGATGTGAAAAATGTCAAACACCATAACATATGTTCTAATATTTAGATTTGAGAGTTACGCCAGGAAGATGGCGCAGAATGTATATATTTAGCGACATTCTCATTTATAAAAAATTTCGATAGATGTTTTAGACTGATTACGAATCCATTCTAATTCACCCTTCGATTCACCCCAAAAGACTATTGACCTATTTCTAATGGCTAGACAATATTTTATTAAAACTTTATAGAAAAAAAAGAGTAAGCCCATGAATTCAAAATTGTTTAATACACTTCTTTTAATTGGAATCCTTAGTTTAACAGGGTGCAGTTTAGTGATGGAGAGTTATGAGGAATCACCCCCTCCACCTCGTTACCCAGAAGCAAGACAACCATTTTTAGTTCCTGAAGGGCAATTACCTCCTCCTGGAGAATGCCGAATCTGGTACCCTAATTTACCTCCGGGGCAACAACCTCCGCCTGGGAATTGTGCTGAACTTGCTAGCAGAGTGCCACCTGGGGCATGGCTTATTACACGTCCACCAAATGACCGAGACAAGCTGAGAGTGTCTGTATATGATTCGAATCGGCCAAATGTAGTAGTCGCAATTCGTTGGTATCATGCATTTACAGGGAAATTTATATCCGAGGAAAAAAAGCGATGAAGAGACTACTGTTTTTTTTGCTGATTCTATTTTTAGCTGCAAATGCCAACGGTATGGGCATTGGAGTGATTGTGGGTTCTCCAACAGCCATTTCGCTCAAATTGGCTAGAATTCATTTGGAATTCGGTTACCAGGGAATTGAAGACGGAAACACATCTCTCCATTTTTCATACGAAATTCCCTTCAAGATTGATTTTGGAAATCAGAATACTATTCCAATGTATTTCGGTGTCGGTCTTTTTTCAGAGTTCGGTTCAAACAGTCATATGGGAGTAAGGTTTCCTATCGGAATAAATTTCTGGCTTGCGAAAAATTTTGTCTTGTTCGCCGAAATAGTACCTGCATTTTCAGTTCTTGAAAAAACGGGATTTACACTCTTCGGCGGAGTAGGTCTGAGAATCCATTTCAAAGTAAAATCATAATTCTTTTTTTTGCTCTCAATCGGACACCAAAATTTCAACATAAACATCAGGTTTTTCAAATCAAGTCTCTCCTAGTTTTCATGAAAAGGCGTGAAATAATTAATTATGCGCCATTCTGTTCAGTGACTTTTCATTACATCAACTATATCAAGAAGGCTAAGTTAAGAGTTCTTCCGTGTCCAAGAAATTTCCTGAAATGCTCTATGGTTTTTGAACTGTTAATTGTTATCCGCCTTCAGGTGCTCCACGAAATAGCGGCGGGTGGCTTGAAGATAATATGTAAAGTTTCCCGGCCTACTGAACAGACCGTGAATCTCATCGGGAAAAATAAGAAGATCGTATGGCTTCCCAGCCCTAATGAGGGCATCAATCATCTTCATGGTATGGGAGAAGGGACAAGCGGAATCACATGTTCCATGAATAAGGAGCAGTTTGCCCTTGAGATTTCCTGCATACTTTATATATGAGAACTTTTTATACCCTTCTGGATTTTCCTCTGGAAGTCCTATCAAAGGCTCAATCACCGTTGCTCTACAGCTGTATGCATCAACCCAAACAGGTGCACCGGCAATTCCAACATGATAGACTTCAGGTGCTTTCAACATAGCACTCAATGCAATGTCTCCACCTGCAGAGTAACCCCATACTCCGACTCGACTCAAATCCATATAAGGCCGTTCCGCAGCCAATTGTTTAAGTGCAGCAACGTGATCATCTATATTCCCGAAAAAATCTTCTTCTCCGAATGAGCGCCCTCTTCCTCCAGATCCACAGACATCTACCATGAAGACGATGAATCCTTGATGGGCCAAAGCTTGAGCGCACCACCCAAATGGATTAGGAATGAAAGTGCGTTGAACAGCTTCATCAGAAAAAATGATTTCTATGACTGGGTATTTTTTATTAGGGTTGAAATCAAACGGCTTGTATATTGCTCCATAAAGATCGGTCTCTCCATCGGTAGCTTTCACAACGAATTCCTCAGGAAGACTCCACTTAAGTTTCTCTTTCAGAATCTCTATATTCGCCTTGGATAGGACTTGTTGCAACGTGCCATCTGCTTTTCTCAGCTCGGCAATAGGAGGCCTATCCATTGTGGAATGTGTATCGATAAAAAACTCCTTCGACGGAGTAAACTGAATAGCTTGATTGGGATCTGTCCAACGATAAGGACCGTCATGTTTTCCCGTTGCTTCCGTTAATCTCTTGAATCCTTTTCCATCCAAATTGGCCCGGTAAAGATGTGTATCATAAGGCCTTTCTGGATCATCCCGCCCAGTAAAATAGAGCCATCCGGTATTTTCGTCCAAAGTTACTAAGCGCATAATTACAAGCCGTCCTTTTGTGAGCTGCCTAATGAGCTTTCCCTCATAATTGTAGAGGAAGAGATGATCCCAACCATCTTTTTCTGATTGTAAAATAAACATTTTCCTATCCGGAGTAAACATAAAAGTCCCATAAGGACTCATATGAAAGTGACCAGGCGGAACTCCCTCATCAAGGACAATTCGGCTCGTGCCATCAATAGGATTAGCTGCCATCAATTCGGCTTTATTCCATCTTCTATCAACCGTCTTATAAAATAATTCTGATCCATCTGGCCGCCATCCCAATATTCCAATCCAGTGGTCTCCTTCTTCTCCCTTATTTACTTTCATTGTCTGTTTGCGAGAGACATCTACAAAATAAATTTCTCGCTGAGGAATAGGCTCACCTGCTCTGGGATAATTAATCCAGTCGACTTTTTCGGGTGCGTTTAGCCAACTAACTATAGGTATCTTTTGAACATTTCGTTCACCGATTTTAAGAAGAGCAATCATGGAGCTATCCGGAGACCATTCGGCCCGTTCCAAAGACCAATAGTGATTTTCGATACTATCATTTGTTATCTGAATTTCACTTTGATCGGCGGTGGAGCGAATCCATAGATTGGAATCTTTGATAGTGGCAATACTAAGATTATCAGGGGAAAGGATGGTATCTCCTCGCGGTAGCTGCTTTTCTTCAGTAGGAGTTTTTGTAACTTTGTCGATTGTATATGTATCAAGTTGAAGAATAAACTCCTCACCCTCTACTTTGAATTTGACTTTTTTCTGTTGGTCTACAAAGGTGAAATTTCGAAATGGCACTCCCTGTCCTGGAGGAGAATGACCAAGAATTGGCGTTAATTCTTCTCGTAAACGTGCTACATCGAAAAGTTTCTTTTTTGTGTTGGCCTTAGGATCAACGACATAAATCACAGTATTTTCAGGTAATCCCTCCACAAACCAAAAACTGTTACCATCCTCCATCCAACGAGGTTCAATGATTCCACCTTGGATGTGCCCAGGCAATTGCATTCTTAGGTAATATGCAGATGCAGGTATCTTTGTTGCATAAATAGAGTAAAGTGCTTCTCTCTCTGATTGCTCTGCTTCCTGCGCATTTACCAAGGGTGCCATCAAAAGGCTGGTGACCAAAACGACAAATATTCCCTTTTGCTTATTCATGCTAACCTCCCCAATAAATCAGGATTCTTAATCCCCAGCAATCTATCTTCTAATTTGAGATAATTGTGAGATGAAAAAATCCCTATTCATAGCTTCATTACATTCCCAATGGTGCTTTATGGTTTATACCAAAGGGAAAGATTCACTGTCAAACTCTTCAACAACCTAGATCTCTTTGGAATGTCCTCAAATGTATATATTTAGCGACATATTTAATTTATCCCTGGGAAATATAGATATGTCGCATAATAATTAATTTCACGACATTTTGATCCAAAAAAGGGATTAAGGTTATGAGTTTGTGGTTGGTTGATCGTGCCTATTCTTTCTGAAGTATCTTTCGCTTTCTGGAAATCCTCTTCATTGGCCTGGCGAATATTGCAGAATTTTTGAGGATTCCGGTCGATGAGAGGGAACCATGAGCTTTGCACTTGGACCATGATGCGGTGGCCTTTCAGGAATGTGTGCAGGATATCTGGAAGCTCAAATTTCACCTCTGCCACCTGACCAGGGATAAAGGGCTCTGGCTTTTCAAAGCTGTTGCGGAATTTCCCCCGAATAACATCTCCTCGGATAAGCCTCTGGTAGCCGCCCATCCGCACATTCTGGGGATTGTTCTTCGGATCCGGAGCATCGCCGGGAAAGACGTCGATGACTTTCACCACCCAGTCTGCATCGGTCCCGGTCGTAGAGACATAAAGCTCGGCCGTGATGGGACCTACAACCTCGATATCTTCTGATAAGGGCTCACTTACATACACAAGCACATCTGGACGTGAAGCGGCGAAACGCTGATCCTCGACGAAATAATCCATGTTGTAGCTGGGACTCGGATGCAGGCTCGGCTGAAGGGTGTAGGGAACGGGCTTGGCCGGGTCACTGAGATATTCATCGAAACTGGTTTTTGTTTTGAAGGAATCTCCTTCGAACACCAGGCAGTTCTTTTCCGAGAAATACAGCTTCTTCTCTTTTGCTTGTATAGGTGGCCATGTGTCGTAGGATTCCCACTGGTTGGTACCAGTATCAAAGACATGTGCTTCAGGTAGGTCCAGAGTGCCTTTACCTTTGAGGTAGTAGTTGAAGAACGGAAGTTCAATCTTCTCCTGGAAATAGGCTCTTATCCCGGTGAAGAAAAATACTCCCATGCTCTCATCCCACCTCTGTATCATGTTCCATCCGCTGTGGCGCCAGGGGCCCATGACGAGCGTGTTCTGAAGGCCGAAATTTTGCTTTTCTATGGTTTTGTATGTTTGGAGTGTTCCGAACAGGTCTTCTGCATCATACCATCCTCCCACGGTCAGGATGGCCGGTTTGATGCGGCGGAGATGCTGGTAGATCGATCGCGATTTCCAGTGGGAATCATACGTTTCATGCGCCATGGCATCATTCCAGAGCTTGTTTTCCTCTTTGAAGATTTTCGCACTGATATTTTTCAAAGTACCAAGCTCGAGATAGAATGCATACCCATCGGGTGTCCCGTACTTAATATATCGCCACCAGAAGGGAGCCGGTTCCTCCCGATTTCGCCATACTGAATATACATAAGATGCGTAATGTGCCAAATAAAAGGCACCGTAATGGTGTCCGTCGTCTCCAAGAAAGGTATCGGCGCAGGGCGCCTGAGGCGAGACGGCCAGGACAGCGGGGTGGGCATCGATAGCAGCCATAGCCGCCGTGAAACCTAGGTAGGAGCTTCCCCAAACTCCGACTTTTCCGTTGTGGTTGGGGATGTTTTTGAGCAGCCATTCGATCGTATCATAGGCATCGCTGCTTTCGTCGACATCGGAAGAAGATTTTTTATCTCTAATGTAAGGAGCAAATTCATTGAATGTTCCCTCGGACATGGACCGGCCGCGGATGTCCTGGTAGACGAGGATGTAGTTTTCTTTGGCAAACAGGAGGGATGGGAAGGTTTTATGGGTGAATTGTTCGCCGTAAGGTCTGATTCCATAGGGTGTACGAACCAGGATTATGGGATGCTGCTCTGAAGAGTCAAGAGGACTGAATACTTGAGTGAAGAGCCGAATCCCGTCGCGCATGGGGATTTGATATTCCGATTTGTGATAATGTCTCTCGAAATATCCAAGGCGTTCGCAGCGTGAGGCCGGGTCGGCCTTTTCGTCGTCGAATTCTGCTGTTTTGGCTCCGTAGGCATCCATTTTAACCTTTTCGTTTCCGACATGAAACCTTGTGAATTTACCCCGGTCATCTTTTAAGAAAGTGAGGAGAAAGGTGCCATTGCTCTTTGATGTTGTCGTGAATTGCAATTCTCTGTCTGGTACCAAGTCCCAAACAGTCAGGTCACCATCTTCTTCGAGAGTTCGGAGCATTCCGTTTTTAAAATAGATTTGAAATGCGACTGTCGCAACATCTTGAATTTTTAATTCATAAACACCTTCGATTTCAGGATGTTTATTTTTTATGTCGTCCAGCTTTGTCTGTGGATATGGTAGACTTTGAAAAAAGAGTAAAACGAACAAGGCAACAGTGAGGGATAGGAGGAAGCGACTGATTTTATTTATCATAGCATTCTCCTTTTTTTTATAGAGTCATGTCTATGGACTCAGTCATGAGTTCTAGATTCGTACGCTTCGATAAACTTTCCTTCTTAATTGAAGACGTAAATACTCGAAAAAAAGTTCATTTAGCCGTTCTAGATATAATTCGGGGAATATCGCACTTCATTCAACCTTAATAGAATTATTCCTATAAAAAAAATTCCTTTAAATCCCCCTAATTGGATTGAATAGGATTCGAATTGACAAGAGCTATCAAATCAAGTTTATATTGGTCTTGAAAAAAAGTCGTGAAATAATTAATTTAACGACATTTTGTTCAGTGACTTTTTAAACCCAATCAGGCTCTTCATTACATCATCTATATCGAGAAGGCCAAGTTCAGAGTTCTTTCGTGGCCAAGAAATTTCCTGTAATGCTCTATGGTTTCTGAACTGTTAATTGTTATCCGGTTTCAGGTGCTCTACAAAATAGCGAAGAATGGCTAGGAGGTAGTACTTGTAGCTTTCCGGCTTTCTGTACAATCCATGGACTTCCTCGGGAAAGATGAGCAGATCATATGGCTTATCTGCCTGAATAAGTGCATCCACCATCTTCATAGTGTGAGAAAAGGGACATGCCACATCCCCTGTGGGATGTATAAGGAGTAGCTTTCCTTTGAGGCTTTTCACCAAACGGAGCAGAGAGGCTTTCTCATATCTTTCTGGATTGTTCTGAGGTAGGCCATAGAAGGCCTCCATCCAATTCCCCATACTTGTGTATGGATCTACATCAACCGGTGCCCCAGCTATTCCAACATGATAGACGTCAGGCGCCTGCAACATAGCCAGGAGTGCAGGAATACCACCATTAGAATAACCTAAAACACCAACCCGACTCAGATCCATATAGTCCCTCTCTTGAGCTAACTGTTTGATCGTAGCAACGTGATCGATAATGCTGAAACCTTGATATCCGCTCTCATAGAACGCCTCCCGGAACTCTTTTCCTCTATAAAATGTTCCACGTCCATCTACAATAAAAACAATGAATCCCTGTCGAGCCAGCGCTTGAGCATGCCGGAAGGCCGGATCTGATATAAAAATTCGCGGCACTCCATTAGTAGAGTAAATCCACTCGATAACTGGGTATTTCTTGCTCAGATCGAAGTCATACGGCTTATATAGGACGCCGAAAAGATCTGTCTTACCATCTGCTGCTTTGACAATAAACTCCTCCGGTGGGCTCCACTTTAGTTCTTTCTCGAGTGCATCAATATTAGCTCTGGACAATGTTTGTAGCAACTTGCCATCAGCCTTCCTTAATTCAACAATTGTCGGTTGGTTCATGGTGGAGTATGTATCGAGGAAAAACTGTTTCGATGGCGAGAATCGAATTGTTTGACGAGGATCACTCCAACCTCCTGTGCTCCAATGGTTGGCGGACGCTTCGGTCAATCTTTCTAGCTTCTGTCCCTCAAAGTTTATCCGATAAAGATGCTTATCGTAAGGTCGCTCTCCGCTGCCGCAAGTGATGAAATAGATCCACCTGGAAGCATTATCTATAGCAACAGTCCAGAGTACTTCAAGTTCTCCTTTTGTTAGTTGCTGAATAAGTCTACCATCCAAATCATAAAGATAAAGATGATTCCAGCCGTCCGCTTCCGATGCATGTATGAACCTCTTTCCATCCTGTATGAAATTAATTCCTCCCCAATACCAGAGAATTGGAGAATGCAAAAAATTTGTTTGAGTTTTTTCGGTGAGAACAATCCGACTTGAACCATTAAAAGGGTTAGCCGCCATCAAAACATATCTATTCGCCCTCCGATTTACTCTCCAGAAAAACAATTCCAATCCATCGGGTTTCCACTCACTTACCAGAAGCCAGGGGTCCGATTCCTCTCCTATATTTACTTGTAATTGATCTTCGGTATGTATATCCAAGATGAATAGTTCATATCGACGTCGGGGAAAACCTGGTCTTTCAAATGGTATCCACTCAACCTCCTCTGGTGTCTTCAACCAGTGAATGATGGGCATTTTTGGCACTTTCAGTCTATCCACTTTCCCAATGGCCAATTTAGAGCCGTCTGGTGACCATACAGGACGATATCTAAATGTCCACTCATAATCTTTGATACCATCTTTGGTGATCTGCACCTCACTGCCATCGGAAGTCGAGCGCAACCATAGGTTGTAGTCTTTGACAGTGGCGATCCATCGACCATCAGGCGAGAGAACTTCATTTCCCTTTGGGCCCCATAGTCGCTTTTCTCTTGCAGAGGGCTTAGGAGCTTCAGATATTGAGTAATTATTAAGCTCAAGAATAAAATCTTTGTCTTCTATATTAAATTCAACAGCCTTTTCCCCTTTTAAAAAAATGAATTTGCTAAAGGGGACTCCTTTGTACGGTGGTTCATGTCCCAATACATCTGCAATCGCCTTCCGCAATCTCACAGTTTCAAACAGCTCTGTTTTTTTATTGGCTGTCGGGTCTACTAGGTAAATTACAGTGTTCTCCGGAGAATCCTCAGAAAACCAGAAGCTGTTGCCATCTTCCATCCAATGTGGCTCGATAATCCCCCCTTTGATGTAGGATCGAAACCTCATGTAGCGAAGGTAAAGCTCCTCCCGTTCTGATTGGGTTGTCTCCTGTGCTTTTACCAAGGGTGTGACGACGATAAGGCTAGTGACCAATAAGGCAAATATTATCCTTATTTGCTTATTCATGCTTACCACCCCAATAAATCAGGACTCTTTATCCCCATCGATCTATCTTCTAATTTGAGATAATTGTTAAATGAAAAAATCCCTTTTTATAGCTTCATTGCATTCCGCGTTAATCCCTTATTTTTTTACCAAAGGGAAAGATTCAATGTCAAACTCTTCAACAACCCAGATCTCTTTGGAATGTCGTATAATGTATATATTTAGCGACATATTGCTCTTTAAAACATATGCTCCCTTATATTTCACACTCATTCTACTGCCGGAAAATTTCTAAATGTTCTGGAATAATGAGGAAGTCCACAGCGAAGAAGGACTAATTATTGAAAACCTTGTCTCTCAACTCGTGAATAAACTGTGCTCTTACCCACCAGATATCATTTTCGCGGCTGAAGAATATGTATTTCCCATCGGGGGACAGTGACGGGATATGACTGTGTATCGTATTGATCTTTGGTCCCAGACTTAAAGCGTCGCTCCAGGTGCCGTCTTCGTTTCGAAAGCTCACATAAATTGCACCGTGCTCGAATTCGCTAGGTCTCAAGGAATCGAAAAGGATGAAGCTTCCATCGGGTGAGACATAGGAATGGGCTTCGAAGGCTTCTGTATTGACGCCTCCGATCAAATCTCTGGGTTCAGTGAATCCGGCCTCCGTTTCCCTGAAGGCCAGAATATCCCTATTGTTCTGGTCTCTTCCCGAAAAATACAGATCGCCTTCCATCGAGGATGTGATGCAGTAGGCTTCATTGTAAAATACCGGCTGACTCCATGAATCCCCAGTCCTCTCTGTGACATAGGTGCCATCTTTGTATTCTGGATTCGAGCGGTCCTGACTAAAAAACAGGAACCTCTTACCGTCGGGCATCATGAAGGGGGCAAAGTCTCTGTGAGTGGAAAAGCTCGCCACCCGCGGTGTTTCCCAAGCATCTTTTCCTTCCCGACAAACCCAGATGGAAAAGTTGCTACTGATCTCCAGCCCTGCGGAACGGGAAAAGTAGATCTCCTTTCCATCGGGGGAGAAAGTGATCCCCATCTCAATAAAGTCCGGAGTTGAGACGATTCCAGGAGCAAATATAACGGGATTATCATCTGGGGGTGTCTCGCCGAGATAGGGATTCTCAGCTTTGTCTGAGATTTCAGGTTGGTCTTTCTCTCTCTCGGAACAGCTGGTTGTGAAACCGATCATGATAAGCGCCAATAAAAAAACAAGGCTTGCACTTGCGGCTATTTTCATGGTTTTACTCCTATTAAGCACTAATAATAAGAGGTGTTTTGCTTTATATTTATCATGCAGACAAAAAAATAGTCAATAAAGGAAGATAAATATATCGCACAAAGACATAGAAGATCGTTTCGAAGTCACCCTGGTCCCGTACTGTGTTCTATAGACGCTCGCCATGAATGGTTCTGAATGTGTATAATACCTCCAGCATCAAAGAACAATGAAGTGTATGCTTGTGGACCAGGGGTATGAACCCGGAAGCTGTCTGACGCAGATTAAAAAGGACCAGAAAAAAGCATGCGACGTCACCCTCAAACGCGATGGCAGTCAGTGGTCTCGTTTGATCAAATCAGCACATCTCTCGCGGCCGGAACATTATTTTTCCATTTACCAATCAGGTTGCAACCATGGCTGCCTAAAATGCCATTCCTGGGAATTCACTCAAAAAGCCACCGGTGAATGGCTCTCGGCAAAAAGAATCGGGTCGATCGCCAGGAAATACGAAAAACTCGTCACAGTCTGGGAACCTCGGGAAAGAGCTACCATGTGGCATGCCACAGATTTATGCCGGAGCTGTGGAAGCTGTGTGATCCATGGCACAAAGGGGCTGCTGTGCCCCGATATTCTCGAGCCAGAAAAGATTGTCCTCAGCCCCCAGGGCCTCGGCCCGGCCAGAAACATCATGGCCTTCACAGGCGGGGATTTATCGTGCTGTGTGGATTTCTACTGCCAGGCTGCCGAAGAGATCAAGAAAAATTCTAGAAGCATGTGGGTGCTCATCGAGTCCAACGGGTATGGTCTCACTCCCCAAAATTTGGACCGGTTGCAGGATTCAGGAGTCGATTCCTTCTGGCTGGACATAAAGGCAACCGATGAAGATGTTTACAAAAGGCTCTGCGGAACAACGAATGAGTGGATCCTTAAAACTCCTGCAGAGATCATCCGAAGGGGATTTGTCCTGGAGATTCTGACTCTTTTCATTCCAGGATGGGTGGAGGACGATCAGATCGAAAAGACCGCCCGTCTCATCGCTGAGGTAGACGATGGGATCCCCTTGACCATTCTTGCCTTCTTTCCAGAATACAAGATGAAAGATGTCAAACCTCCCACACTCGATGAAATGGTCAGAGAGTTCAAGAGCGTTAAAGAGATCGGATTAAGAAACGTCAAGCTGGGGAATTGCGGAGTTTTCGCCAGAAGCAGTGAAGACTGGGAGTGTCTGTTGCAGGAGGTAGGGAAAGAAGGGATTGGCTGAAGATGATTAGCGGGGCCTCTGGATTATTATACAGGGGGCGGAAAATGGCCCAACTGAGTGAGCCATGCGACATTATCCCAGGTAACCCAGGATTCGGCGATCTTGCCGTTCGCTACTCTATGGACGCCGATTATCGTCAACGTGAATGATTTATTGCTCGCAGGGAACGGACCGAATGGGCCCTCCTGAGCGGCCGTCGCCTTGCTGAGATAGGCGACCTTGTCTCCTTCCGCAGACAGGATCTCAATCTGCTCATTCCAATCGGGGCAGGCAGCTATGGTCATCGAATACATCTGTTTGAGTCCTTCGATACCCTGAATTTCCTGAAGCGGAGCCGGCATCGCCTCGCAGTGCCGAACATAGTCCGGTGCGATGAACCGCTCCATAGCGGCGGGATTCTTCTTATTCCAGACCTCATCCAAGTAATCCCGAACGATCGATTTGTTCATCTCCAGTTTTTCCATCTTGAGCTCCCTTTTTTCTTTTTAATATAACCTCAAAGGTTGTTGGTTATAATAGGATTTTATTTATCCGATTTTGATTTTTCGCTGAAGAGCCTTGAATCGAGGATTGATTTTGATCTCTTCCCTCCAAGCGAAGTCGAAGCGGTCCATCAACATCACAACTGCCGGAAAAAAATAGTCCCTTTCCTGTTCAGATTTTTCTAACCACTCCAAAGCCTCTTCCTGCCTATTCAGGGCAAGATACACCACGCACCTGGTCAGGGGAGTGACATATTTTCTTTTCATGAAACGAAAGTGCTTGAGCCCAGGCTTCATATAGATCCCAACTTTTTTAATTGGAGAAATGTATCGTTCTTGCTCTATCCTATCCAATTTCTCGAGAATTTTCTGAGCATCATCCCCTTGTCCTGCCAGGGCATAAGCAGCGCCCAACCAACCCATTGCAAGGTTCATCCCTAATCTGGCGGGTTTCTGCAGATACTCGATGGCTTTTTCAGGAACCGAGGGCTTTATCAAATACACCATCCCCTGGAAGAGATACGGCATCGGCTGATCCGGATCCATGGAGATCGCCTTTTCGATCTGTTCCCGTCCCGCTTCGACTTCCCCTGTTACACCGAGGACAACACCAAGGAGAGAGTGAATGAGGGAAAACAGAGGATCACACTCGATGGCTTTTTTCGCTGCAGCTACAGCATCCTCTTTCCTTCCAAAAGTGGCTGACATTTCAGCATACCAGCCGTGGGCCAGGGCATTCTGGGGATTCAGTTCGATACTGCGGAGAAGATATTTCTTCGCCGCAGGAAAGTCCCATTCATATCCCATGGTCATGAAGGCAAGAGAGGAATACGCCTCGCTGAGCGAGCTGTCGATCTCCATGACCTTTTGGAGCATGGCCTTGGATCTCGTGTAGGCATCTTTGGGATGGATATAGGCCCATTGACCCAGAATGTTGAAGACATCGGCGATACCCACATAGGGAAGGGCATAGTCAAGATCTTTGTCGATAGCCCTCTGATAAAAATCGACGGCTTTGATCATGTCGCCCTGATACCGCCTGTTAAAGAAATAGCGTCCTTTCAGAAAGAGATTTAAAGCATCTTTATTCGCAGTATGACGTTTTGTAATCTTCTCCCTGTCTTCCTCCAACACCTCCCCTTTGAGTCTATCTACGACAGCCATGGATATTTCATCTTGAATGGCGAAGATATTGTCCATGGTCCGGTCAAACCGCTCGGACCAGAGGTGATACCCATCGGATACATTGATGAGTTGGGTTGTGATGCGGAGACGGTTCCCTGACTTCTGGACACTCCCTTCGAGGACTGTGCCGACATTGAGGATCCTTCCAATCTCACGGATATCCACATCCTTCCCTTTGAAGGAAAAAGAAGAGGTGCGGGCAGCCACCTTCAAACCCCTCACCTTTGTTAGGGCATTGATCAGCTCTTCAGCCAGACCTTCACAGAAATAGTCCTGATCCTTTTGGGGGCTCATATCCTTGAAGGGCAATACAGCAATAGAATTATGAAATTCGCGCTCGTCTGTTAAGGGGATGTCTGTTTTCCGTTCTCTCGTTGTTCTTGTTTCTCCTTTGATTTCCTTTTCGATAGTGACCAGATCTGAAAGCACATCCTCTGCTCGTTGATATCTCTTTTCCTTATTTTTTTCCATACATCTGAGTATCAACCGGCTGAGGCTCTCTGGAACCTGCGCATTGAGTTCCTTAGGATTTACAGGGATTTCTGTCTTGTGTTTCAAGGCCACACTCATCGCACTGTCATCTTTGAAAGGCACGCGGCCTGTGACCATCTCAAAGATAATGACACCCAGGGAATAAAGGTCAGCACGCTGATCTGCTTCTTTTCCATCCACCTGCTCTGGGGACATGTAGTCCGGAGTCCCGATGATTGCTCCCTCCTCTGTCAGCGCTGAATCTTTCATCATGCGTGCGATACCGAAATCCATTATCCGGACGTTTCCTTCACGGTCGACCATGATGTTCTGGGGCTTCAGATCCCGATGAACGACTCCCAATCGATGCGCCTCCACCAATCCCTCGCATACCTGCTTGGCAAGAGAAACGGCCGTCAGAATGGAAAGCTGTTTCGATCGTTTCATAAAGCTCTTCAAATCCTCACCAGGAACATACTCCATTGTGATATAATGGATCTCTTCCTTCTTATTCAGGTCATACATCTGGCAAACGTTTTTGTGCCGAATCTTTCGTGCAAATTTCAGTTCGTTTCTAAAGCGTTCGATCGTCTTTTCATCTGCTGCGATCTCGGGCTTTAGGAGCTTGAGGGCAATATTCTCTTTTATCTCTGTATCGAGCGCTTTATAGACCCTCCCCATTCCTCCTTTTCCCAGCTCCTCGATGATCTGGTACCTTCTATCGAATGTAGATCCTGTGGCGAGTTCTTCCCTAGGTGCTTCAATGGTCTTTGTAAGATCAGAAATGTCTTCAGAGGGACGGCCCGATCGGGGATCTGGCCCTGCATCTGTAGGGTCTGTTCCCCGAACAGACCTCAAGAGAGTGCCGCATTCACCACAGAACTTTACTGTATCGGGATTATTGGTATCGCATTTAGGGCATTTCATGGCTTATCATTCCCATAACATCATCGCCAAAAAGAATATCAATTAAACCGGAAGGAGTCAATGAATGCTTCACGAATGCTTTCCGCATGTTGCTTTTTTTCTCACGAATTGATAATTTATTGCCGATGAACGTCGGGGGAGGATACGCATGAAATGTCCCAAGTGTGATGCCGTCAATCCTGAAACAGCCCGTTTTTGCCTCAACTGCGCTGCTCCTATCCCCTCCTCTGAAGATATTCCTGTCCGTACAGAAACCATAGAGGCACCTAAAGAAGAATTGAGCACCGGCTCCCTCTTCGCCGGCAGGTACCAGATCATCGAAGAACTCGGCAAAGGCGGCATGGGACGGGTTTACAGGGTGCTGGACAAAGAACTCAATGAGGAAGTCGCTCTCAAACTCATCAAGCCTGAAATCGCCAAAGACAAAAAGACCATCGAACACTTCAAGAACGAACTCAAGGTCGCCCGCAAAATAAGCCACAGAAATGTTGGATGTATGTATGAGCTCATGGAAGAAGGCGGCATGCACTTTATAACCATGGAGTATGTGCCCGGTCAAGATCTAAGGGGCTGATAAGACAAACAGATCAACTGACGACCGGAAAAGCCATCGCCATTGCCAGGGAGATCTGTGAGGGACTGGATGAGGCACACCGCCAGGGAGTCGTGCACCGGGATCTCAAACCATCCAATATCATCATAGACCGACAGGGGAATGCCAGGATATTGGACTTCGGGATAGCCCAATCAATCGCCGGCAAAGGGATCACAGGTGCAGGAGTGATGATCGGCACTCCTGAGTATATGTCTCCGGAACAGGTCGAAGGGAAGGAGACCGACCAGCGTTCGGATATATATTCGTTAGGGATAATCCTTTATGAGATGGTGACGGGACAGGTACCATTCGAGGGCGATACGCCCTTCACAGTCGGTGTCAAGCATAAAAGCGAAAGACCTAAGGATCCCAAGGAACTGAACACACAGATTCCCGATGATCTTAACCACGTGATCCTGAGATGCCTGGAAAAGGAAAAAGAGAAGAGATATCAGAGTGCGGGTGAAGTCAGTTCTGAGCTAATCAATATCGAAAAAGGCATTCCCACAACAGAAAGAATTGTCCCCGAAAGAAAGCCGCTCACTTCGAGAGAAATAACCGTCCAATTCAGCATAAAAAAACTTTTTGTTCCTGCGTTGGTAATTATGGCCATTGTCGTCGCCGGATTGCTTCTCTGGCATCCATGGTCAAAAGAGAAAGCAATCCCTTTGGCTCACTCAGGCAAGCCATCTCTTGCAGTTATGTATTTCGAAAATAACACAGGAGATGAGAATTTGGACCACTGGAGAAAGGCTCTTTCCGAACTCCTGATAGCAGACCTCTCCCAATCAAAATACATAACTGTATTAAGTGGAGATCGGATTTTCAATATTCTACAAGGACTGAACCTTCTGGATGCAAAAAGCTACTCTTCTGAGGATTTGAAGAAAGTCGCAGAACGAGGAGGAGTTGAAAATATAGTAAGGGGAAGCTACACCAAAGCAGTTGATACCATCCGTGTGAATACCATGATTCAAAGAGCTGACACAGGAGAACTTATTGGTACAGAATCAGCGGAAGGTAGAGGTGAAGAGAGTTTTTTCTCCATGGTCGATGACCTAACCAAGAAAATAAAAGCCAATTTCAGACTCTCCTCCGAAGAAATTGCCAGTGACATTGATAAAGAAGTCGGTAAAATCACCACGAGCTATCCTGAAGCATATAAATATTATGTCGAAGGAAGAAAATATCATCTCAGCATGGATTACCGCCAGAGCATCTCTTTTATGGAGAGGGCTATCGAAATAGACCCCGAGTTTGCCATGGCATATAGATCTATGGCTGCGGCTCACTCCAATCTAGGAAACAGGGAAGAAAGAACAAAATATCTCACAAAAGCTTTCGAGTTGAGCGATCGAGTTTCTGATAAAGAGAGATACTGGATTCAGAGCGATTACTACAGAATGGTCGAAAGTAACTATGACAAAGCCATCGAAGCTTTGAACAAATTGTTAGCGTTGGATCCAGACGATGATATTGCTCACAACAATATGGGATTAATCTACTCCAATTTAGAGGAATGGGATAAAGCAATCGATCATCTGGAAGTGTGCCGAAAGAATAAAGCGGAATTTCTTGGTTCTTATACGAATCTTGGGGGCTATTATGAAGCCAAGGGAATGTATCAAAATGCAAGGGAGGTTTATCGGGATTACATCAATAATTTTTCAGATAATGCCACAATCCATGGGTATTTAGCCAGCAATTATATTTATGAAGGGAAATACGATCTCGCCCTTGAAGAAGCGGACAAAGCCATTGCCCTTAATCCCGTAAGCTATGCCAAGGGTACAATTTATCATTTACAGAGTGATTTTGAGGCTGCTGAAAAAGACTACAAAAGTTGGTTGGAAGTTGAGCGTGAAACATGGCAGTTGCAGGGAAGAAGGTGGCTGGAAGTTCTTTATCGGAATCTTGGACAGTTTAATAAAGCAATTGAACAGGCTCAGCAGGGCTTAGAGCTTTCGGAAAAATTTAACCGGATTGTATGGAAATCATGGTTTCATGTTCAATCGGGATATAGCTATTTCAAGACTGGAAACCTTGAAAAAGCCTTAGATGAATTCAGCAAGATGTGGGATGTAGCTGTCAGGAACGATATAACAGGTCATCAGCATGGCGCCTTATACTGGAAAGCAAGGACATTTCTTGAAATGAAATCTATGGATGAAGCTGAAAAGTCTGCAGAAGAGCTTAAACAGCTTATCGAAGGCAGCATATATCCCAAGAACATAAGATTGTATCACCATCTGATGGGTCTGATCGAGCTAAAGAAAAAGAATTTTCCCCAAGCCATCGATTATTTTAAACAGTCTTATACTTCGATGTACGCACAATCAGATTGGATCGACACACATGCCTTGTATATCTATCCTTTGGGATTAGCTTACTTCAGGTCAGGAGAGTTCAATAAGGCTTTGGAAGAATATGAAAAAATAATTGCTATGACTACTGGCAGGCTGTGGTTTGGAGATCTTTATGTCAAGAGTTTCTACATGCTCGGTAAGATCTACGAACAGCAGGGCGACACAGCCAAAGCCACCGAGCATTACGAGAAATTCCTCGACCTATGGAAGGATGCTGATCCTGGCCAACCCGAAGTCGAAGATGCAAAAAAGAGATTGGCTGCGCTTCGGTCTTAAATTTCGCCCAGAGATTTCACAGATGAATAAAATCCTTTTTCCTCCATCATGGTTTTTCTGCCCGTATGTCAATCATCACTTTGCAGTTCTTTTTCTTATTGCAAATATTATGTCCATGCAGGATTATAAGAGGGGCAGTCGATGAAAACATTTCGTCAATGGATCCCGCTTCTGCTTTTGGGAATCCCAGTTCTGTTCACATTCACTCTTCTATCCGGCATAGAGAGATTGGACGGTCCTAACCCTCAAACCGATAAATGGCAGACCCTTGAAGGAGAATGGCGAGAACCAGACCAGTCAGAGAGCTTTCTCCGCCAAGTCCTGGATAAATCAGGGGCAACGGCTTTGTCCATCGCGGTCATTCAGGGTCCTTATGTCGTTTTCCAGCGTTCGATGGGAATCGTCGATAAAAAAACGAATGGGCTTGTCGATGACCAGACGGTTTTCCGTACTGCCTCTTTGAGCAAGCCCGTTTTCGCCTACCTTGTTATGAAGCTCGTGGACGAAGGGCTGCTCGATGTGGACAAGCCCCTGCATCAATACCTGGAACAGCCGTTTTATGAATATGCTGATTACGAAGACCTTAAAGATGACGATAGATATCAATTGCTGACAGCCAGGATCTTGTTGAGCCACCAGAGTGGTTTTCCTAATTGGCGCGTTATGAATCCGGATCGACGTCTTGATTTCAAATTCACCCCTGGAAAAATGTTCAAATATTCGGGTGAGGGCTACAGGCTTCTGCAGTTCATCCTGGAAGAGTTGACCGGCAAAGACCTCAATCATCTTGCTACTGAAAAAGTCTTCCTTCCCCTGGAAATGATCAACACGTCCTTTCTTTGGGAAAAGCGTTTCGACGGCAATTTCGCCGTGAACTTGAGAACAAGACTCCGCCGATTGATAGAAAGGACGAGAACCGTTCCCAATCCGGCTGCCTCCCTACTGACGAATACGGCCGATTACGCTAAATTCCTTCTGGCCATAATGAATGGTAAAGGCCTAAAGCCCGAATCCCTGAAAATGATGCTGGAGTCTCAAGTCGATATCACATCCAGAAGCCTTCATGCCCCCCAGGGCACCGATCCAGCGATCCATAAAAAATTTCATCTATCCTGGTCGATGGGCTGGGGAAGATTCCGCTGCCCCCGAGGTGATGTCCTTTTTCATGTCGGCTTCGAAGAAGGATGCGATAACTATGCTGTCGTCTTCTTGGACCACAAGATTGGAATCGTCCTGCAAAGCGTGATCACTGGACGTGAGGGTATAGCTCCCACTGTAGTGAAGGAACTTATCGGTGACACCTATTCACCGTTTTCCTGGCTGCAGTACTGATCTTCTGATCATCAACATCCTAGATCCCACAAAGCAAATTCATTCTATTTGCTCCGCTGGAAGAAATTTCTTCGGCGTTTCAACTCTCTTTGCTCTCCCGATCATCTCGAAATTTCCCCTTTACTGTAGAAAAATCTATCACCTCTGTTTTCAGCATAATAGACCTTTGTCTTTATTTGTCTCTTTACTGCCTCTTCTGCGTGAGCCCTATACTGAGTCTCGTCTCCATGCATGGGGAACATGACTTTTGCCTGCGGTGTAGGAATGCTGCTGGAATTCATTGTAACCTTTCACTTCTTAAAGCATATTATAATCAGAGAAGCTATCAAAGGTAACTTATGATCAACTTCCAAGATTTGTACAAATCCTATGGGCCTGAAGTCTATCGATTCGCTCTTTGGCTCGGAGGTAATCACATAGAGGCAGAGGATATTACCTCTGAGACATTCATACGCGCATGGGCAAACAACAGTAAAATTCGTACAGAGACGCTTAAGGCCTATCTCTTCACCATCTCAAGAAATATTTATTTACAGCATCAGAGAAAGAAAAAGCGTCAGGTTGTCCTTGAGAATATTCATCCTGATCCTGCTCCAGGTCCAGACAAACAGACTGAAAATCAACTCAAATTACAGAAAGTTCAGAGAGTTCTTCAGACTATGCCTGAGATTGACCGTGCCGCTTTTGTTTTGCGTGTTCAGCATGAACTTCCCTACGCTGAAATTGCCCGTGTCCTAAAATTATCTGTTACAGCTGCAAAAGTAAAAGTATACCGTGTTCGTAAAAGGTTGATCGTTACTTGTATCGGTAAGGAGGTTTATTAATTATGAAAATAACACGAAATGTCATTCTCGATCTGTTGCCATTATATTTGGCTGATGAAGTGAGCGCCGATACTAGAGCCCTCGTCGAGAACTATCTAGAGACCGACTCAGAACTCGCTAATGTCGCAAAGCAACTGGCGTCAATGGAAAAGCCGAGAGAAATTCCTGTTCCATTTTCTCAGAATGATGAAATGAAAGCCTACAAGAAAGCCAAACGGCGGCAATTTCTATACGCCATCATCTTGGCAGGAGTGTTATCCATACTGGCAATTACTGTATTCATGTTCTTTTTTGGCTCATCATAATGTCTCTTGTATTATTTATCGCGGCAGGACTGACTCTTTTCAATCCCATTCAGGCGTCCACCTTGCCGAACGAAGAAATTGAGGGTATCTGGCAGGGAACTTTGAAGTTCTCTGGGATCGAGCTGCGAATTATTTTCACTATTTCCCGAAGTCCAAAAAACACACTCGCTGCTACCTATGATGTACCGGAACAGAATGTGACTGATGTACCGGTTGATGAAATAACTTTTATCAAAAGAAACTTGCGCCTCGAAATAGTCCCTATCGAAGGCGTTTTTAATGGAACGCTTTCAGAGGATGGGGCAAAGATTGACGGGAACTGGACACAGAGCGGTATGACGCTGCCACTTGTGCTTGAACGCACCTATACAAAACTTGAAATCAAACGTCCGCAGGAGCCGAAGGAACCGTTTCCATACAGGACTGAGGAGGTATTTTTCAAGAACTTCGATGCCGGGATATCACTAGCAGGGACCCTCACGTTACCCCCTTCAGAGGGAACATTTCCAACAGTCCTCCTCCTCTCCGGTTCCGGTGCGCAAGACCGTGATGAGGCGGTTTTCGGTCACCGTCCTTTTTTAGTGTTGGCAGATTATTTAACCCGAAGAGGTATAGCCGTTTTGCGTGTCGATGACCGGGGAGTCGGCGGTTCGACCGGGGACTTTGATAAAGCTACAGCCATGGACTTCGCTTCAGATGCTATGGCCGGAGTAACCTATCTTAAGAGCCGGAAGGAAATCAATCATGAATCAATCGGTCTGGTCGGCCACAGCGAGGGAGGCATGATCGCATCAATGGCGGCTGTTCACTCGTCTGATATAGCATTCATTGTCTTGATTGCAAGCCCTGGTTTGGCCATTAAAGAAATGGAGCATTCAGATCGGGCAAGAACTTTAAAAGCAAGGGGTGCAAGTGACGACCTTATCGTAAGAAACCGGAACGTGCTGAAAAGCCTGTTTAAGGTGATAAATCAGGAAACTGATAGTAAAGTCATACAGAATGAATTCACTTCGATAATAACGGAATTTTTCAAAGGATTAAGCGAAGAAGAAAAAAAGATAACAGGGATATCTGAAGAGAATCTGAAAGTCCATATTCATAATGAGTTTCAGAGGTTGCACTCGCCGTGGTTTCGTTTTTACTTAAACTATGACCCGGGAACAGCATTACAGAAGGTTACATGCCCTTTACTTGCCGTTAACGGAGAAAAGGACGTACAGGTAACGCCCAAAGAAAACCTGCGGGCAATAATAGAAGCACTCAAGGCCGGAGGAAATAGGAATTACACCGTTAAAGTACTGCCTGACTTGAATCATTTGTTACAGACTGCTGAGACGGGAAATATTTCTGAATATGGAAAGATCGAAGAAACCATGTCACCAACCGCTTTACAAATAATCAGTGACTGGATTCTGGAACAAACTGAAATCTGATCATCTCTTTTTCCTTTTTGGGGCCAGACCAAGATTTTTAATGTTTATTGTTATTTAACTCACGATCTTCCCTTTATTTCCACTAAGACAAACATATTAGGAGTCTACTGATTAAACTTATGAAGAGAGGGAATCTCACCCTATTATTTGCTTTAATGATTATTGAATATACAATAACTCGAACCATTCAGCATCCATGGTGGCCTTGTATTCTCCTGCGGGCCACAAGGGTGTTTCCTTTGCCTTTGCCTCGATTTTCCATGTTCCGATCCAAAAACCGAGCTTCTTTTGCTCGGGGCTGGGGGCCGGTTCCTGGGCCAGTGCGTAAGCACCCAGAAAAACGAGTGCACAAATCAATACAAAAGCCATGCGTTTTGTCATCCCTAAGCCTCCCTTTTTGCTCTGATTTCATAATGCTGTGATCGTTCATCAAAGCGGGAGAGCACTTCTCTCGCCTTATCCGGGACAAAGGCAGCTTCATAATCCTCTCCTGCAAACTCACAGACAGCATCTAAGGAATCAAACAGCATGATCGTGACGAATTCCATTTCTTCACCGACTTTGCGGCGAAGCAGTTGAATACTTTTAAAGCCACGCATATGCCGATTTAGAATGCCGACGAAGATCTCCTCTTTAAGCAGCGCCTCATATTTGTCTGCGTTTCCGAGTGTTGTCCATCCATGCCAGATTCGACTTATCATAGGATACATTCCTCCTTTCATACCTGAGTTTTCGTGGCTTCAAGCTCTTCCGCTGCTCCCCTGCCCTGACAGCCAACCATAAAGAATAAACCTTCTTTTTTGCCTGTGATAAAAACCAGAAAAACTTAAGTTAATAGATATTCAATTCGACAAAGAATGTCAATTCATCTGAGAGGCAGATTATCCACTGCGATAAGGATTCGGTCCCAACTCTTTGATTTTTTTCGTCATTTCCTCGGCAACTTTTGCAAATTTGGGTCCCTCCGAGGCTGAAATCCATTCCAACTTGAAGCGTTCCTCCTCCAATCCAAAATCCTCTAACATGAGGGTAATGGCCTCGGCTCGAGATTCCGCTCTTTTGTTGCCTTCCTGATAGTGACAATCCCCCGGATGACACCCGCAGACGAGGACTGCATCGGCATGCCCCTGGGTAAGTGCGTCTATGATAAAATTCGGATGCAGCATTCCGGAACACATGCAGCGAATCACATGGACATTGGATGGATATTGTATCCGTGCCGTGCCGGCCGCATCGACAGCCGCATAGGAGCACCAATTGCAGCAAAACGTAAGAATGATAGGTTCAAAATTTTCCGACATCTTATTCTGCCTCCCTCACAGATTGAATCATCGTATTGAAGAATTCAGGCCTGAAATGATTGACGTAGATTCCCTTCTTGGGGCAGGTAGCCATGCAAATTCCACATCCCCTACAGATCGCTTCGTTGGAATCCACGGTCTTTTTGACACTACCATCATGCCGCATGTACTCGATCAGCGTCAGTGCCTGAGCAGGACAGGGTTCAATGCAGTAGGCACAACCATCACAGCATTCATCCACAACGACCGATACAGTGGGAGCCTTGATCAATTCCTTTTTCGAAATGATTCCTGCCACACGTGAGGCAGCTCCTTCTCCGTCAATAATCGACTCCAGGATGCCCATTTCACCGCGTGCCGATCCGCATTTGAACACACCATCGGTGTTGAAATCCAAAGGATTGAGGATGCCGAGCATCCCTATAAAGGAATTGTTCTCATCTCTGGTGAGGATTAAATCCTTCTCATAGTCCTTTTCTGATGAATCGGCTCTCATATTGGCATTTGTGGCGATGACAAGAGAACCTATCTCAATCTCTTCCTTTGGACTGGAGTTAACCAGGTTGGCTAAGTAATTTCCGATAAATCCTGCCACTCCGGCTATTCTTGTGTTCGAATACACTTTTACGTTTTCGCTCCTATGAAGTTCCTCTATAAGAGCCTTCATATACGGACTGTTGTTTCCTTTGACTTCATCCAAGCTTTTTTCTCGCTCAACCAAATGAACCTGAAAGCTCATCTCGGCGAGTTTTAAAGCACAGGCAA
>SMTZ1_10003350_pt1 | contig 28661 bp, 23 predicted proteins | sample DeeMarSWOR136_30_FD_25667 | JGI IMG/M metagenome (IMG submission 25667)
ATGATCAATACGGCCCGCATGGCTGTGGGACACCAGGCGCTGGCCTATGCTTCAGCGTCCTATTTGCTGGCCCTTGATTATGCGAAAAAGCGAAGTCAGGGTAAGGATATGGCCCATTTTAAGGACGCAAGCGCCCCTTCGGTACCCATTGTTCGTCACCCGGATGTGCGTAGAAATCTTCTGTGGATGAAATCATGTGTGGATGGGATGCACAGCTTTTATCACTATGCCCTCGGCTGTAAAATCAAAGCAGAGTTGGGAGAGACGGAAGAAGAGCGTCGACTTTACTCGGATCTTTTCGAAATGTTCACCCCCATAGTTAAGGACTACAACGGCGTGAACGGTTATGACGTCTGCATCCAGGCGATTCAGATTTTTGGGGGAGCAGGATATACCAAGGACTATCTTGCTGAGCAGTATGCGAGAGATTGCAAAGTCACCACCATTTTTGAAGGCACCAGCGGTATCCAGGCCATGGATCTCTTGGCACGAAAACTGGGCAGGCAGAACGGCAAAGTGTTTATGCATCTTCTGGGTGAAATGCAGAAGACGATTGCCCAAGCCAACGAGATAGAAGAACTGAAAGACCTTGCAAGCGAGTTGGAATCCACGGTGAACCGTCTCGGAGAGACAGCCATGCACGTGGGACAAATCGCCATGTCCCCCGAGTTCAGGGTGGCTTTTGCCCATGCAACGCCCTTTCTTTATGCCATGGGCGACACCATCATGGGGTGGATGCTTCTTTGGCGGGCTGCCGTGGCCGCATCAAAGCTTGAACAAGCCAAAGAGAGAGATCTTGCCTTCTACAGGGGACAGATCAAAACAGCCGAGTTTTTTGTCAAAACCGTGCTTCCTGTCACAAAAGGAAAACTCAATGCCATCAAAGGGGCTTGTCCCGCGGCCCTTGAAATGGAAGAAGACGGCTTCGAAGGGTTGTAGCGCCTGCAAAAAACCAGTAGAAACGCAAAGTCTCATACAGGGTGGCTTGCGTGAGGGGCGCCTAGAGAGCCTGCTTGCCCCGCCTGCCCCGGGGCTCTTTGCTCTATGCGCTATGTTTACCCCGTTGAATGCGAAGCCTATTCAACCGGGGCTCTCTGCTCTTTACTTATACAACAAACAACGCCGCGCCGCTGGCGAGGGGAAAGGAGGTTTCAAAATGCCCGAATTACTCGTTAATGGTGCAAAGCTTTTTTATGAGGAGATGGGCTCAGGGCCTGAGACAGTCGTTTTTTCCCACAGCTATCTGGTGGACGGCCGTCACTTCGCCCCTCAGATGCAGGCCCTGAGGGATCGGTATCGCTGCATCGCTTATGACCATCGGGGACATGGCCGGAGTGAGGCGACCGAAAGCGGTTACGATATGGAGAATCTTTATGCGGATGCTGTAGGCTTTATTGAGGCCCTCGGGTGTGGGCCCTGCCATTTTGTGGGCCTGTCCACGGGAGGTTTTATCGGTCTTCGTATCGGAATCCGGCGGGGGGACTTGCTCAAATCGCTTATTTTGATGGACACGTCGGCGGATCCGGAGTCTGAGGAGAGCCTGAAGCAGTATAACCTTTTGATTTTTGTTGTCAGGTGGATAGGGTGGTGGCCTGTGATCGGTAAGGTCATGCCACTTTTCTTCGCGAAGAAGTTCTTGAGTGATTCTGAACGGCAGGATGAAGTAAGGGAGTGGAAACGGTGCATCACGTCTTCAAACAAGAAGGCCATGGTGAAATTCGCTAAGGGTATATTCGGCCGGGCCGGCGTCTATGAAGACCTCCCCAGGATCAAGGTGCCTACATTGATGGTTGTGGGTGAGGAAGACGTGATAACACCGAAGAACAAAGCAAAGCGGATCGCGGAGAAGATTCCCGGAGCCAAGCTGGTGCTGATTCCCCAAGCAGGACATCTGTGCACGGTGGAAGAGCCGGCAGCCGTGACCGCGGCAATCGAGGAGTTCCTTTCAGCCCATTCAGGGGCCTGACGCCTGCAGCAAGAAAATCATATATTGAGATACTTGCCCCACTTGAGAAGAAGCCTCGAAGAAAATGATGAAATTCCTTTCCCCTTTGGCAAAGGGGAGACAGAGGGGATTTTGCTCTATGCACCATTCCCAATGCCAATTCATTTGGGAGCACCGCTTCGCGGGGCCCATGTGCGTCTGAAAAAAACATCTGGGACATCCTGTGATCTTGTCCGTGTTGGTCAGTGTGGGTCTGTGGCTAATCTGAAATCTCCGCGGTATCTCTGCGGCTTGTCTCGGCATAGCCCTGAGCCATTCGACGTTGCTCATGGCCCTATGTAATATCGAAGGGCTTGTCGAATGGGCGACGACGGGTGAATACTGGTCTTGATTCCCGGCAGAGCCGGTTTAGTCAACATTTCAACAACGCCCCCTTCACGAAATTTCGGTTGACAAACTGACGGAATTTAGTAGAATTCAGTCAGTTTGCTGCCCCAATTATGAAAGATCCCATGGCTTATATCCCACAGAAACAGCTTGAGAATCTCAGGAATCTTGTAATACCAGGGAAAGTGGTGGTCATTTACGGTGCTCGTCAGGTGGGAAAGACCACGCTGGCAAAAAAATTCCTGGAGGGTCTGGATGAAAAGGTCCTTTTCGTTGATGGGGATGATATTACCGTTAGGCAATACCTTGAGAGCCAGTCCGTCAGTCAACTGCGGGATTTTGTGGGAGATCATTCACTATTGGTGATTGATGAAGCACAGCATGTGGAAAAAATCGGATTGAATCTCAAGCTTGATCATATCCCGAATCTTAAAGTCGTCGCTACAGGATCCTCGTCTTTTGATCTGGCCAAAGATGTGGGAGAGCCACTCACAGGCAGGAAGTTTGTTCTTAAATTATATCCATTAGCGCAGATGGAGGTCTCGCAGATTGAGTCCAGACATGAAACCAAGGCAAACCTGGAATCAAGGCTCGTCTACGGATCCTATCCTGAAGTCGTGACGATTCGTGATAACGCCAGACGTAAAGAATATTTGCGTGAGATTGTCAGCTCCTATCTCTTCAAGGACATACTGGCATTGGAAGGTATACGCTACGCCAATAAACTGGTTCGTTTGCTGCAGCTGTTGGGTTTTCAAATCGGTAAAGAGGTGTCTCTGACTGAATTGGGTAGTCAATTGGGGATGAGCAAGAATACCGTTGAAAGGTATTTGGACTTGCTTAGAAAAGTGTTTGTCATATATCGGCTGAGCGGATTCAGTCGGAATCTTCGAAAGGAAATCACAAAAAACCACAGATACTATTTTGTCGATAACGGAATTCGAAATGCAGTCATTCAAAACTTCAACCCAATCAGTCTGCGTGATGACAAGGGTCAAATCTGGGAAAACTACATCTTGGCTGAACGTATGAAATGGAGGGAATACCTGCGCGAGTCAGGCAATGCTTATTTTTGGAGAACGTACGATAGGAAAGAAATTGACCTGGTTGAAGAGCGCACGGGGAAACTTCATGGTTATGAAGTCAAATGGGCAAAGACCTCAAAGAACGCACCGAGGGACTGGCGGGTGAACTATCCCGGGGCTGGGTTTCAGATCATACACAGGGATAACTACCTCGAATTCATTGAGTAAAAAAATAGCTCCAACAGCTGTCACCTTGATAGTTGATCAGCGTGGGCTTGTCCGCCACCTGCCCTGCCTTCGGCTGTGAGCGCGGTCGAAGGGAGCAGAGTCGAAGGGTCGAAGTCTCAAATGGGAACGACTTTTACGATCTTCTACCCTAACCACGGCTTGCCCCGCCTGCTCCGGAGCGCTTTGCTCTATGCTCTCTGCTCTTTGCTTATGCAACGGACAACGGAGGTTCCCGCATGAAGGTCGATGCAATCATGATCAAGGAAGAAGACAATGTGGCCACAGCGTTGCGGGACCTTTCCCGTGACGAGAACGCTGAGGTCAGCGTGGGTGACAAGCGTGTCACGGTTCACATTCAGGAACCCATTGCTTATGGGCACAAGTTTGCTGCCAGGGACATCAAGAGGGGGGAGAACATCATCAAGTATGGCGAGGTTATAGGAAGTGCGACGGGTGACATTCATTCAGGGTCCCATGCCCATGTTCACAATATCGAGAGCCATCGAGGACGGGGCGATTTAGAACCATAAAGGAGTCCGTATGCATTTTGAAGGATACAGAAGAACCAACGGCGCCGTAGGGACCAGGAACTATGTGGGGATCCTGTCGACCGTGGTTTGTGCGAACGAGGTGGCGGACGGGATTGCCCGGCAAGTCGGCGGGACGGCAGCCTTTATGCACCAGCAAGGCTGTTGCCAGACGCCGGTTGATATCGAGCGGGTGAACCAGACGCTGATCGGCCTTGGCAGAAACCCCAACCTCAACAGTGTGGTTCTCGTCAGCCTGGGATGTGAAAGCACCGCCGTCGGGGAGGTCGCAAAGGGCATTTCAGAGTCGGGAAAACGTGTCGAGACCATTGTGATTCAAGAGATAGGGGGTGCAGCGAGGGCCACAGCTGAGGGTGTGTTGGTGGCTCAAGACATGGTGCAGGAGGCTTCCAAACTTAAAAGGGGTCCTTGTTCGGTGAGTGATCTTGTTTTAGGGCTCAAATGCGGCAGCTCGGACACCACATCCGGCCTGGCTCCAAATCCGGCCCTGGGCATTACCTCTGATTTGGTCGTAGAAGGCGGCGGCACATCCATCTTGGGAGAGGTCACAGAGTTCATCGGGGCGGAGCATTTGCTGGCAAAACACGCCAGGAACCAGGAGATTGGTCGGCAGGTCATTGATCTGGTGCAACGGATGGAGAAAAGGGCAAAATCAGTGGGCGCCGATATCCGGGGAGGCCAGCCCACAGGGGGAAATATCAAGGGCGGATTGACAACCATTGAGGATCAGGCTGTCTATGAATATGGTGTTGCGCCTGCGGTCAAAGGGCTCGTCGTGATGGACTCCCCTGGGAGAGAGCCGGAAATCCTGACAGGCCTGGCCTGTGCAGGCTGCAATGTGATCGCTTTTACAACAGGCCGTGGCGCACCGCAGGGGTTTCCTTTTGTTCCTGTGGTCAAGATAACCGGGAATGAAAAGACATGGAGTAAACTGCGGGACCACATGGACCTTGACGTGAGCGCCGTGATGCGCGGTGAGGAGTCCTTGCCCAAAGCAGGGGAGAGAATCTTTCAGGAGATATTGGCGGTGGCTTCGGGACGGCTCACAAAGGCGGAAATATCCGGCTACACAAAAGCCATGGATATTTACGTGACCGGCCCGGTTATATGACACAAAGGGACCTCTTCCCCTCCCCTCTGCCCTTGGCTTGTTCAACCGCGGCCCTGTGCTCTCTGCGGTAAGTTGAAAAGAGAAAGTCATATATTCATAGACGTCCCTCTCTTTGACAGAATGTCCCCTCCAGATCACTTCGCAGGGATATAAGGCACCTCTATACCCCACCACTCTTGCTCGGCGGATTTCTTGTATGTGTCCTCAGTGGGGCTTTTGTAACCCGCCATGCTGAACTTCATATGGTCCCAATTCTTGTACATGGTATCATGTTGCCAAAATTCAGATTGTGTAGATTCAGATTGTGTAGCCGCCGCTCCACAGCCGAAAAGAAATGCGCTTACCAAAACTAAAACAAATAACCTCTTCATCATCGTTTCCTCCTTTTTTGTTGTTGAATTGGTGCCAGAAATCATTCTATTTGACTAGGCCCTCCAGGCTTGTCTATTCGTTGGTATCCGTACAGGATTCCGCAAGCGGCAGTAAACGTGAAGGGGATTCAGCAGGTGCTGTAACGTTTTGGTCATCGTTTTTTTCCAGATGCGGGCACTGGATGGTGGAGGGCTACTTTGTACAGGCGAAGTGCCCTTTTGGAGGGAGTTCTGCGAGAAGTGTGCCAAAATATGAAGCTCATTTTTCTGTAATATATACAATATGTTAGGCTTGGCATTTAGACGCGAGGAGAGATGTGTGTAACGAAATGCCTAATGAGTAAGGAAATTTGGTGGCAAATGTTGAAAGGATTTACACACTTTTGTGATGGGAAAGAGCGAGGAGCGGTTCATTCACCAGGCTTTGTGCAGGTGTTATGAGAAAAGATTGAAGTGGCAGAAGATTAGGCTAGATATTCCGTCAAACAAGAAAAGGATGGTCACTATTCCAAAGAAGCGAGAGCCTCCTTTGCCTTTTCAAGAAACACATAAGCGTCGCACCGTTCAAGGAGTTCTGTAGCTTCCGAAAGGCATTTCTTGGCTTGGTCCTTTTTTCCTTTTGTCTGATACAGGAGACCCAAATCCAGATAGGCCTGACCCAAATTGGCCGTTGCCCCGATTTGCTTTGCAGTTTCGATTGCTTTCTGGAAATGGGCCTCTGCCTTCCTGGCGGCATATGGGATATTCTTCACCAGAAAGCCAATATTCTTGGTCAAAAGGGGGAGATTCTTAGGCCCCGCGCCTTGAACGATCCGCAAATATATACGCCCAAGGGCACGCTCACCTTGCCCATAGAAACACCTCCTCTGGTTTTCAAGAAACGTTTGTTGTGCTTCATCAATCCATTTCAGTCCTTCTGCCATGCGGCCTTTAGAGACCAAAAGGACGCCATACCATTCATCCCCCGGCGTTCCCGCAAAACCCACACCAAACTTGCGGCAGTACGTCACAGCCTCCTGCAACACAACTTCAGCATCATCAAGCTGCCCAGAGAGGAGGTGACTCATCCCCAGCAGAACCTTCGACGATTGAGCATAAAGCGGATCTGAAGTTTGAGTCGCTTTTTTCAGGCTTTCAGTGGCCGCTGGGGCATCTCCAGCTGTCAAATAGGCCCAACCTTGGCAGATGTGACCCATGGCCATGCTTCTTACGTTTGAGTGTTTCTGACCATAGGCTAGATTCATTTCCCCACACTCAAGGGTCTTTCTCACATCTCCTTTGAAAAAAGAAAGCCATCCCAGCGCAGCAACAGATTTGAAATTTAGGTATTGATCGGATGGGAACAGCCTTGCTATCTTTTGGGCCCTTTTGACATGCTCCTGCGCCTCGTCAAGCAGGCCCATATCCACAGAGATCCATGCGAGCCAGGTGCTAGCATAACCAATAACGAGTTTGTCATCGATTTCTTCACCCAGGTTAAGTGCTTTGTGGAGATACTGATAACCATCCTCATATCTCTGTCCAAGGCACCACAGGCTGAAGCCCAGCCAGGCATTGAACATTGCGAATCTGGCCTTGTCATTTAGCGACCGAGCGAGATCCTCATGAGCGCTGAGCAGATCGGTCAGTCCCTTAAAATCTCCACGGTAGTAAAAGACAAACGCCCACTCCATAAGCAGGTCGATAAGGAGCGCTTCTTCTTCACTCGATTTGTCGGCCTTATCTGTGAGAAGTTGAAAGGCCTCTTGGTAGTATCGATGAGATTCCTCCACCGCATATCTTCTGAGGCTTTTCTCACCTGACTTCATGAGATAATCAACCGCCTTATGGATAGACCGGCCTTGCCGGAAGTGGAAAGCCAAGGTCTCATAAAACTCCTGTAGCCTGCCCTGGAAGAGGTTCTCCATCACAAGCGCAATCTGTTCGTGGATTGTTTGTCGGTCTTTTTTGAGAAGGCTATTATAGACCACCTCCTGGGTCAGAGGGTGCTTGAACATATACTCCAGATCCGGCTGAAGAGACCTGGCCCTAATGAGGTCGAGTCGCTCCAGAGTGCTCAGGCCCCGATCAATTCGGTCTTCGAGCTCTGTAACCCTCTTCAGGATGTCATAAAGAAAAGCCCGCCCGATCACCGAAGCCTCCTGAAGAATGCGCTTGGTCTCCCTTTCCAATCGGTCAAGCCTCCCAGAAATGAGACCATGGATCGTCGAAGATATATCAGACCCGGTGATGGGTTTCGTTACCCTCCAATTACCGTTGTCACGGATCAACGTCTCCGATTCGATCAACGAATTGACCAGTTCTTCTAAATAGAAGGGATTTCCTTCTGCCTTTTGCTGAATGAATCGCTTCAGATCAGAAGGAATGGTCTCGGTCTTCAGCAGGGATTCCAACATATTCTGTGCCTCTGAAGGCGAAAGATCCTCAAGTCGAATCTCCTGGTAGATCTTACCAATGCTTGTTAACTGATGACTTGTGAAAAGACTGAAGACAGGTCTGTAAGCGCAGAGAACGATGGCGGGTTGTCGGGTTTGTAGTAAGGCGTTGCGAAGGAGTTCCACAAAGGAGGGATCAGCCCAGTGAAGATCTTCCAGAAAAAAAACTGTCGGAGCTCTCTCGGCTAGAGCTGAAACGATGGTCTGTGCCGCCTCTAGAAGACGAGATCTCCAGAACTCAGGGCTCACATCTTCCACTTCGGGATAATGGAGTGAATAGAGGCTACCTATGTAGGGGATAATGTTACCCTTTTTCCCTAGAAGATGCTCTATCCCGGATTCGATTTTCTCTCTCACTTTTTCAGGAGGATCGTCCTCTTCAATTTGAAGCACCCTGTTCAGAAGATCGATCAACGGGAAATAGGGTATGTTCTGCGAATACGCATAGGCATGTCCTTCGATCCATTGAACCTCTTCCAAGTTCAACCTGTCCTTAAAGTCCTCGACAAGTCTGCTTTTTCCCGTGCCTGCAGCGCCGCAGATAGAGAATATCCTGCCTTCTCCTTCTTGGAGATTCTTGACGGCTTCGACCAGTTCGGTGATTTCTGCCTTTCTGCCGATGAGATCTGCTCTCAAGCCTGAAAGACGGTGTACCGTAACGGGTCTTTCTTTAGCAGACAAAACCTTATGAACCTGGATTGGCTCCGCCTTGCCTTTGACCAGGGTCGGTTCCAAGCTTTCAAACGTAAAATGCCCCTCGGCCTGTCGATAAGTGTCCGGACCAGCCAGAATTTCGCCCTCTTTAGCCAGGCTACTCAGCCGGGAGGCGAGATTAATGGTATCGCCAGCCACGCCGTGGGTTCCTTTTTCCATGTCCACTTTGCCGGTCACAACGAGACCGGTGTTGATGCCTGTGTGCATTGAAATGGGTTGCCCAGTCCTTTTCTCCACTTCGGGGCTTAGGGCATCCACCAGTTCATGTATTTCTCGCGCAACCTTGATGGCCCTTATCGGGTCATCCTCATGGGCCTTTGGTACACCGAAAAGGGCCATCACCGCATCGCCAACAAACTTCTCTATGAACCCTTCGTATTTGGTTACGACTTGAGCAATCTCTCCAAAGATCCTGCTCATGATCTCCTTTAGCTCTTCCGGGTCAAGTTTTTCCGACATTGGTGTGTACCCCGAGAGGTCGGAGAAGAGGACTGTCACGTGTTTACGCTCTCCTTCGGCTTCCGGCACTTCCCTTTCCTCTGCTACAACCTCCTGTAACCTTTGGCCGCATTGCTCACAAAAGAGGCTATCTTCTTCATAAGGGTGCCCACAAGATGGGCAAGCGAATGCCAGCTTAGTACCGCATTTTTTGCAGAACTTGGCCTCTTCCTTATTATCAAATTGGCATTTTGGGCATTTCATCTTTTATTCTCCCTCGAAATAACAAAAGCCCTCGCCAGGACACCAAACTCATCCTAAAGAGGGCTTTATTCTGACCTTGTTCTCATATGCCTTTCCTCACCTGAGGAGGTTAAAGGCTTAGAAAAATGCCACACTGCAATATAGCCAAATCTAGGTCCAAGAAAAAGGTGTTGTCAAGTCCTCCTTTCACGTGCCTTTCTTTATTTGGGTCTTTTTTTCATCAAACAGGCCCAAGCTCTAGGTGGTTTTGAACTATTCGAGTCGAAATGGCTTGCACTGAGCATAAGGATTTCAAAATATGCCTCCACTGCGACGGCTATATCATACGCTGAATGGCGCGGAGGACCAGCAAGAGGCCCTGGGCCACGAGGGGGTTCATCAGCGCTTCCGATGATGCTCAGCCACAGCCCGCCGTCTTCTAAGTAACGTGAAACTTTTTCTGCAAACTGTTCACGCTCTTGGGAATCGAGAAGATGCCAACACCCTCGATCGAATATGAAGTCAAAAGGAGCACCGGGCACGTCATGCTCTAGGAAAGCAGCCGATAGAAATGTACACTTTACATTGGCTTTGGAAGCATTCTCTTCGGCTCTTTGCAGTGCAGTCTCGGAGACATCCACACCCGTTACCAGGAAACCTTGTTGTGCCAGCCAAATAGAGTTGTGACCGCTCCCACACCCGATGTCCAGAGCTCTGCAACTCTTGATCGGGTTCTTGGTTACTGCATCGATGAGGTTAAAATCCGGTCTTCCCAAATCCCAGGGTGTTGTTTTTGCTCTGTAGTGTGCTTCGAATTCTTCTTGCTTGATCTTATCTTGATTTTGCTCGGCCATACGTATGCCTCCTCACAGAATTCCTTTTCACAGGCCCCGTCGAAGGGTCGAATCGGCGACGGCGGGTCTGTGTCGGTCAGCGTGGGTCTGTGGCTAATCCAAATCTCCGCTTTGTGTCTTCTTGTCCTGAGCGTGTCGAGTGGTCGAATGGGCGGCGGATCGGTGTTCGTCTGCGACCCTCTGCAGTTAGATATTGAGCGGTGGGCTTCTTAGGCTTCGCTTGTGGTAAAGCTCAAAATCGTCCCTGAAAGGGGCTACGAGAATCGGAGCCGGGGGAGAGGAGTTACAAGAAAAAGGAGCTCGCCGAAGGGCTAGCTTCTCTTAGCTCTTCGCCCTATGCTCTATGCCCCTTTCAAATGACAAATGACTACTGAGCCCGGCAAAGCCGATTGCGAGACAGTCATATATTCATAGACGTCCCCTATTCCTCCCCATCCCTGGACTTCAATCCCACTCTTCTTCCGTCTGAGGCTGAGGGATCATGTACGACATGAGAGTCTCAATGTACCGGTTAAACCCTTCAGGGTCGCCCCGTTCCAACTTCTCGACTTCCGGCAGTACCTGTTTCATCACTTTTTCATCAAGGACTATCTCGACCGGGTAGTTCATGGGATTGGATCGCCTGATTAAAGCATAGACCTTTTTCTGTTCGGGTGTGAGAGAAAGGAATTTGTCGAGTTCGCGGAGCATGTCAGCCTTTTTTTCGTCCAGGTATCCGTTCACCTGCATGAGCAGGTTTGGACTGTAATCGCCGCACGAGAAATAGCTGTGCATTTCGTCGAGGCATGAGACGAGGAGCCTGATTTCGGCAACGATCTCTTCATCGGTCATGGGCACGAAGGTGCCGGCATCCACCATTCTTTTCATCGGTGATTGAGGATGGAGCGCAAAGGTGCGGACCCTTATAAAATCAGGCCTGACCTTGTTGAGGAGGCCCGCCGTTTCACGGGCGTGCTCTTCGCTCAGTGTGCGGCCGCCCACGCCCGGCATGATGTATTCGGAAAGGGAGATCCCGGCCGCCATCACTTTCCTGCCCCCTTCTACGATATCTTCGGGTGTAATCCCCTTTTTGATCATCTTGAGCACTTTTTCAGAACCGCTTTCCAGGCCCACGTGAATCCTCGTAAGCCCGGCCTCCTTCAATTGCACAAACTCTTCAACGCTCTTTCGCTTCAGTGTCGTGGCCCTCGCATAGGTCGTGACCCTCTTGAGGCCGGGAAACCTGGCCTTCATGTGCTGAAGTATTTCAAGTATCTTTTCTGTTTTCAGGATAAGGCTGTCGGCGTCCTGGAGGAATGCTGTTTCGATCATGTTGATATGCTTCCCATACTCCTTCGCCATGGCATCGATGTCTGCCTTGACGTCCTCCACACTGCGCCGCGAGAACTTAACGCCCTTATATGCGGGACAGAAAACACACTGGTTCCAGGGACAGTTCCTGGTGACCCGGACAAGAAGGCTCTGGGCCTCGCTCGGAGGCCTGATTACACCCTGCTCATACATGAAGGTATCTCCATTTCTGAAGCCTGCACACAGCCGAAAAGCTCTAAGCTCGACATGAATGTCAACGGCCTCTTAAAAGACTACAAATCTTGCAGAACGAAGCATAAATGGCAAGTGTTTTAGGGGTTCGCACGGGCTGATACCCTCTTACCATGTGCCACCCCTATTTTATTCCGATGAGGTTTTTTGAGGAGCCGCAAAGCCGCGTTGCATAAAATTGTGCAGCAATTCTATTGCGTTAAGCGCAAAAAGAATTGCAATTACATGTAGGAGATATCTAAGGCTGCCCCTTTAGCAACAAATATTGATAACAGCAACCCAAGGCAGGGCGATTTGCGTGGAACAGCGATGCCGGTCTTGTGGCTAATCATTAGACTCTGCGTTCCCTGTGGTTTACCCGCCTCTGGCGGCGCCGAAGGCGACCAGGGCTCGAGTGAGAGAAGCGAACGGGCCCGCGCCCGCCTCGCCTGCGTGTCCCGGGTCGGTACGGATCGGGGAGCGTCTCGCGACGGCGGGCAGGCGAGAGATAATAATCTGAGGCGATCTGCGTTCATCCGCGTCCCTTTTATCTAAGTCTTGAGGGGCTCTCAGCGTTATCTCTGTGGTGAATATTAGTCCTGGTTCCCGGTGAAGCCCGTTTAGTCAACATTTTAAGGATGTCCCCTCATCTTGTTCACAGGAAGGGGCCTCTTGGGGGAAGTTAAATAAGGTTTTCGGAGGTGAGCTCGAGACCATCATTCACGAGATCAATACGGCCATAGAGGCCTAGGGCTAAATAATATAATGTCTGCAAATTTGATTTTGACCTTGCATGGAAATTGATATAGGGACTATTGACCTGGTTACTCACTACGAGACGGGAGCTCAAAGATGCCAGATATGGTGCCAATGGAAAGGATCGTAAGCAAGATATATATCATACGAGAAACAAGAGTCATGCTTGATCAAGACCTTGCTGAACTCTATGGTGTCAAGACGAAAGTATTAAAGCAAGCGGTGCGGAGAAACAACACACGCTTTCCAGAAGATTTTATGTTTGAGTTAACCGAAGATGAAAACCGGGCTTTAAGGTCACAAAATGTGACCTTAAAGCGGGGCCAGCACTCCAAATACCTTCCTTTTGTCTTCACCGAGCAAGGTGTGGCCATGCTTTCTAGCGTCCTAAATAGCGACAGAGCCATCCAGGTGAATATTTTGATCATGAGGGCATTTACGCGTTTGCGTCAGATGCTTTCGACCCATGAGGAGTTGAAAAGAAAAATCGAAGCGATGGAAAGGAAATACGATCGCCAATTTAGGGTCGTGTTCGAAGCCATAAAACAGTTGATGGAAGAAGCTGAAAAGCCGAAGCGACGCATTGGCTTCGAAGTCAAAGAACCAAAGGCTAAGTACACCAAAAGCAAGAAAGCCACAAAATCATAGAATGTCAGCTTTACGGCCTGAGGGGCTCTAATGAAGCGGGAGTCGGCGAGAGATAACAATCTGAGGCGATCCGCGTTCATCCGCGTCCCGATTCAGTCAATTTAGTCAACATTTTAAGATGGGCCCTTTACCCGTCCATCCCCCATTTTGTGATCTGGTTGAAAATATTGGCAGAGTGGTCTATCTTGACGGGGACGCAAAAACAGAGGGAGTTTCTCACATGGCCATCCTGAAGACAGTCCCTTACATGTTCGCCAACCTGAACTGGAAAGATGTAGAAGAAATAAAGGAGGATTCTCGGTTCGTCTTGCTGCTTCCTGTCGGTTCCACGGAGAGTCACGGACCTCACGCCCCCCTTTCAACTGATATTTCCATATCGTTGGAAGTTTGCCTGAAGGCGGCTGAAAGGCTTCAGAAATTACATTATCGGGCGTATGTGTTGCCCCCCCTGTCTTACGCTGTCACGGAATGCGCTCGCAAGTTTCCAGGAACCATATCCATATCCCCCGATGTGGACAAGGGCCTCATAGTAGATGTTTGTCTTTCCCTGGTGGCAGACGGAATGGATAAAATATGCCTATTCAACAGTCACTTTGAGCCGGTTCATGTGACGTGTATTTATGACGCCATCCAGCATGTGGAAGAAAAGACCGGAGCAAAGGTCCTCTTTACCGACATTACGAGGAAAAGGTACTCATCGAGGCTGACTGACGTATTCCAGATGGGCCAGAGCCATGCGGACAAGTACGAAACATCGATCATGATGGCCATCGACCCGTCTCTGGTCAATGAAGAGAGAAGAAAATCCCTGCCCTATCTTCCCATCAATCTCGTGGAGAAGATCTTCAACGAAGGATTGGATGACTTTCAAGCCTTTGGCATGCCCGAGGCATACTGCGGGAATCCCGCAGAGGCCTCTGTCGAAGAGGGAGAGAAGATTCTGAAGTTGCTCTCTGATTTTGTGGTGGAAGATGTTCAGGGGTTTGTGAAAGACAAGCGCGTAAACACCCGGCGCGGGCTGTACGGAAGAGAGAGATAGTTCTTCAGAGAATCCCTAGAGTCGGTACCCCTTGGGAATGGGGGTTTCTCCGTAGTAAAGTCCCCCCTTCTCATCACGTTTGAAGGTTCCTTGAGCGAGATCCTTGATGACCCGGGGAAATAGTGCTCTCGTCTTTTCATTGAGCAAGCGCAGATAATGGCGCGACATGTCCTCTAACGACAGGCCTTCGTGCTTTTCTACTTGGACCGGCTCCGAGATCATCAGAATCGGCCCCCCGTCAACCTCGGTCGTTACAATGTGGACGGTGCTGGCCAGTGCCGTCTCCCCTGCCAGCAGCGCATCCCGCACACCTTGGGCCCCGGCAAACTTCCGCCTTCCACCTTCCATGATGGAAAGGTCGGCTGGATGACCATTGATTCCTAAGAACGCATTGACCAGAGGGGCAGTGGTCGCCCACACATAGCCCGCATAGGCAAGGACGTCAGTCTTGATTGATTTCAAGGCCTCGACCGCTTCTCGGTCAAATTCCTCGCGGACCCTGCGATCGGTGATCTTCTTGCCACGGCTTTTGTAGAAGCTGCGAATGTCATTCGTGAAAACAGGGATGCTGTATTGCTTGCCGATTTCTTCGGCCTTGCTCTTTGGGTTGTCGGAAAATAGGCCGACAACCTCGTAAGGGGCACTCCCTTCCGCTTCCATTCTGGCCTGTTCCTCGATAATGGTGACCAGGCTTTTGCCTGACCCGGACACCAGCCCTGCAACACGCATCTTTCCCTTTTCGGGGTTCCAAATGGGCGTAAGAAGCATTTCTATAACCTCCGCAGTTTAGAAATCCAAATTCACGATATTGATTTTTCCTTCAAGGCCCGTTTTCGCACTTTACCCCGGTCATCCTTGGGGAGTTCATCGATAAATTCCACCCAGCGGGGGTATTTGTAAGGCGCCAGGGTGTTCTTCACGTAATCCTGGATTTCCTTGGCCAAAGCGTCGCTCTTCTCATGGCCCTCCCTGGGGACAATGAAAGCCTTTGGCTTGATCAATCCCTGCTCGTCGGGAGCCCCGATGACAGCACATTCCTTGACCGCGGCATGACCCAGGAGGCAGTTTTCGATTTCGAGAGGGGCAACAAAGATGCCGCCTACTTTGAGAACATCTTCACCGCGGCCGGCGAACCAGTAGTAGCCTTCGCTGTCTTTTCGGAACAGATCCCCTGTGTTGACCCACTCCCCGTGGAAGGTCCTTTTGCTCTTTTCATAAGCGTTCCAATACAGGAGACCGGCGCTGTCGCCTTTGACCCAGAGAACACCGACTTCCCCATCAGGAACCTCATGGCCTTCGGCATCCACCACCTTGGCTTCATAACCGGGAACGGGTTTTCCCAGGCTTCCGGGTTTCACGTCGCCCAGAGCGTTGGAAAGATACCCGTGATAGAGCTCCGCTGAGCCAATGAAATCCAGAACCTCCGACCCAAAGGTTTCTTTCCATCGGTGATAGAGTTCAGCGGGCAGCGCTTCGCCGGCAGAGGTTGAAAAGCGGATGGAACTCAGGTCACGATCCTTTGCCCCGGGCGTGGTCAGCATGGAATTGATCATGGTGGGCACATTGATCAGAACAGTGGGCCTGTGCTTCTCGATCATCTCGAAAATTCTTTCCGCAGTGGACCGTTCAGGGAAAATGGCGGCCGCCGCACTGCTTCCAAAAGCGTAGACAACGCCTGCATCCCTGGCATACCCGAAAAAGAGCTTGGGCACGGACAGGGTAATGTCCTCTTCCCCGTATTGAAGAATCTGCCTCCCATAACAGAGGAAATTGTAGACGGAGTTTCGGTGGGTGAGGGCCACACCTTTGGGTTGGCCCGTCGTGCCGGACGTGAATTTCCACAGAGCAACATCATCGGCATGGGTGTCTTCAGCCTGGAGTTTATCCGAGGCCTTCTCGACCAGGTCATGGTAGGACAGGACGCCTCCTGTGGCGCCTTCGCCCACAACGAGAACATGCTTCAGGTGCCTAGAGCTCGCGGTCGCCTGCTCGAACTTTTGCAACGTGGACGCATCGACGATAGCCACTTTGGCCCGGGTGTAGTTCAGAAAATATGCATAGTCCTTGGGTTGCAGGAAGGAGTAAACATCCGTTGCGACGGCACCGATCTTGATGATTCCGAACCAGCTGGCAATGAATTCCGGAGAATCGTTCAGAGCGAGAAGCACCCGGTCTTCAGCCTCGACGCCCAGTTCCTTCAATACATGGCCCACTTTGTTGGTCAGCGCTGCGATCTCACCGTAGGTGATCTTCTCGTCTCGGTAGTACACAGCGACTTTATCGCCCTTTCCTTTTTCCATGTTGGAATCCAGGTAGTAGGCGGTGATGTTGAGCTTTTCGGGAATTTCAATCATGGGGACCTCCAATGTCCTTTGTACGAATAGGGTTGAGCGAAGCTTTTGCCGGGAATGGCCACGGCCGGAAGCCCGCCCATTATCCGGCCCCGAGATAAGCCGCCTTGATTTTTTCGTCGTTCATCATTTCGGACGATGCACCGGCAATGGCAATCACGCCGTTTTCCAGGAGATAGGACCGGTCGGATGCCAGGAGGGCTTTTCGTGCATTTTGCTCAACGAGCAAAAGGGTCTTTTTCTCCTTTCGCATCACATCGATGATATTGAAAATCTCCACCACCAGGATAGGGGCTAGACCCAGGGAAGGTTCATCCAACATGAGCAGCTTCGGCTCACCCATGAGCGCCCTTCCGATGGCAAGCATCTGTTGCTCCCCACCCGAAAGGGTTCCCCCGAGTTGGTCGAGCTTTCCGGCCAGGGGGGGAAAGTACTGAAAAACCTCCTCGAACTTCTTGCTGATCTCAACAGGGCTTCTCAGGCTGAGGGTTCCGAGTTCCAGGTTTTCCCGGACCGTCATGGTGGTCAGAATCTGTCGTCCTTCAGGCACATGCACGAGGCCCAGCCGCGTGATCTTCTCTGGACTGATTCCGGCCAGGGAGAAATCGCAGAAGGTGATGAGACCTTTCCTGGGCTTGATGAGACCCGAGATCGTTTTCAGGAGCGTGGACTTTCCAGCCCCGTTGGCCCCGATGATGCTGACCACCTCACCGGAGCGAACCGCCATGGAGATCCCTTTGATCGCCCTGATCTCCCCGTAAGCGACGTGGAGGTCTTCAATGTCCAGGGAGCTTTTATTCGCTTCCGAGATAAGCCTCAATAACTTTTTCGTTGTTCTGAATTTCATCCGGTGTTCCTTCAGCAATCTTCTGGCCGAAGTTGAGTACAGTGATGGTTCGCGCAATCCCCATGACGAGTTTCATGTCGTGTTCAATGAGCAAAATGGTGATGCCCATTTTGTCGATCTTGCCGATCAGCTCGAGGATACCCTCTGTTTCGCTGGTATTCATCCCGGCCGCCGGCTCATCCAGCAGCAGCAGCTTGGGCTCTGTGGCCAATGCCCGGGCAATTTCCAGGCGCCTTTGATCTCCGTAGGGAAGACCGGAGGCCATTTGGTCCCGCTGTGTGTACAGTCCAACAAAGTCGAGAATCTCTTTGGCCTTTTCAAGGATCCTCTGCTCGCCCCCCAGCTTCCTAAAGGGTAAGCGAAGAAATATCTTGAAGATGCTGGATTCGTTGTAAGCGTGGCGGCCTACCATCACATTTTCCAGGACCGTCATGCCGGGGAAAAGGCATATGTTCTGGAAGGTTCTTGCCATCCCCATGATGGAGATCTGGTAAGGCTTCAATCGGGTGATGTCTTTCTGTAGGAAGTGAACCGCCCCTGTCGTGGCCGGGTAAACGCCGCTGATCAGATTGAAGAAGGTGGTCTTTCCGGCCCCATTGGGTCCAATGATGGCGTGTATGTCGCCGGCTTCAAGGGAGAGGTCAACGTCTTGAAGCGCACGAAAACCGTTGAAGCTCTTGGACACCTTTTTTGTCTCAAGGATTTTCATCACGTTTCGTTTTTCTCACAAGGTTCGAGATATCTTGGAGCGTGTGCTTTGCGATCAAACCCTCGGGCCTGAACGTCATGAGCAATACAATAAGCATTCCATAGAAGATCATCCGCCATTCCTGGATAAACCTCAGTACTTCCGGGACCACCGTCAAAATGGCTGCACCGATGACCGGTCCCCACAGGGAGTTGATGCCGCCGAAAATGGCGAATATGACCATCTCAATGGAACGGTGAAAACCGAAGTTGTTTGAGTCGATGAAAAGCGCGTAATGGGCGTACAATGCGCCACCGAGCCCGGCGGAAGCCGCGCCCAAGCCGAAGCCGATCACCTTAATTTTGGTGACGTTGATGCCCAGGGTTTCCCCTGCAAGGTCGTTTTCTTTGATGGCTTCAAAAGCCCGTCCCAGATACGATTTTTCCAACCGGTAAAGAAAAAAGATCGAGACAGCCAGCACCACGTACACGTTGCTCAGGTTGGTGAGTTCTTGTATGCCGCTGAAGCCGTAGGCAGCGCCGAAATAGTCGCTCGTCAGGAAAAAAACGCGGACCACTTCGGCAAAACCCAGGGTCATAATGACCAGATAGAGGCCCCTGATCCGCAGGGCCGGAAAACCGACCAGCACGCCCACGAGCCCTGCTATGAGGCCGCTTGCAACCAAGGCAACGGGAAACGGGATGTGGAAGTTGACCGTCATGGCAGCGGAAAAATAGGCGCCAATGGCCATGAAGGCCCCTTGTCCCCCTGAAATCTGGTTCGTTTTCATGGGAATAAAAAAGCTGTACGCCAGGATGGCGTTGATTCCCACGAAAATGAGGACCGATTCTATGTACGGATCAATCATGTTCTCTTTTCCGCTACAGTGCCGAAAAGACCCCCCGGCTTCCAGATGAGAATGACCACCATCAAGCCGAAGGTGAAGGCGTCTTTGTAGGAGGAGCTGATATAGGCCACACTGAAGATTTCCATGAGCCCCACGAGAAGCCCGCTGAACATGGCACCCCGCGCATTTCCCATGCCGCCGATAATGATAATGGCCAGCCCCTTCAAGCCGATTTCAATGCCCATCAAGGGATAGACGTTGTGGTAGGCGATGCCGACCAGAACACCGGCGATTCCTGCCAGGACGGACGCAATACCAAAGGTGACCACAATGATCCACAAAACGGGAACCCCCAGGAGTTGGGCGGTCACGGTGTTTTCGGATACAGCGCGGATGCACTTACCGATCATGGTCCCTTTCAGGACCCGGTAGAGGATGAACATGGTTGCGAAGGAAAGGACTATGATGAAAATCTGGACGGTGTTGAAGGAAATGTCGCCGAGGGTGATGTTCTTGGAGACAATCGTCTCAGGAAAGGCGATTTTTTCGCCCGTAAACAGTTTGGTGAAGATTTCCTGAAGGATGATCGCCACGCCGATGGTGCTCACAAGGGGAGACAGATGCCCTCCCTTTTCGACTTGCCGAATGGAGGCAAAATAGATGGTGATGCCAAGAGCCGCCGTGAGGATCATGGACCCTATCATGGCGATGAAGAGGTTGCCGCTCAGGTAGGCGATAATGGTCAGTGCCACATAAGCGCCGATCATCAAAACTTCGCCGTGAGCCATGTGGATCAGGCGGAGAAGGCCGAAAATGAGCGTGTATCCCAACGCAACCAGGGCATACGTGCAGCCCAGCATTAAACCGTTGAGGATCTGCTGAATAAAAATCATCATGTCGTTGTTGCTGACTGAAAAAAGGGGGGTCACAGCCCGCTTTCCGGCAGGCCGTAACCCATACCGCTGAAGACTATGGACGCACCCACTCCCCATCCATGGCCATAAGAACATAGCCTGATTTGTCCACGGTGCCCGTGTCGAGCATGGAGAAGGTCCCTGTCACACCATCGAAATTCTTCAAGGAAGCAAGCCCTTTCTGAATCTTCTCTCGATCAGAGGTCAGATCTCCGGACTTGTTGGTGACACCCATGGTCTCTATGAGGTGCTTCATGATGTAGACGTTCTCGTGCATGTTGGCTGCAAAAGGATTTGGGGCCTTGCCGCCGTACCTTTTTTTGAACTCCTCCACGAAAGCCATGCTTTTCGGCACAGGATTCTCCACCCAGAAGCTTGCGCTGGTCACGGTCCCGTTCGCGTCCTTCCCGGCAAGTTCCAAGAATTTGGGTGTTTGAATGGCCACACCGCCTATGAAGGGTTTTTCCAGCCCCTGTTTTATGGCTTCCTTGATGAAGCCGGCCGCGTCGGCAACCGTGCACGACACCGCCACCCCATCCGGATTCATCCCCTTGAATTTGGAGACATGGGCGCTGAAATCCATCTCCCCGGTCACGAAGTCGGAGGTTCCGATGACTTCAATGCCCTTGGCTCCGAAAAGCTTGGGGAAAACGATCTTCCCGGTGCTCTTGTTCAAAGCGTCTTTTATGTCCGTGACAATACAGACTTTTTTAATGTTGTGCTTCTTTTCCCAGTAATCCACAGCGGGAGGGAGCGTGTTCAAGTCAGAGGTGGAGTTTGTGAAGCCGTAAGGCCGGTGCTTTGCTGCCAGACCGGGTTTGGCTGCAGAGGCGGAAATGGACACGATGCTGTACTTGTTTGCCAGGGGAAAACAGACCTCGGCTTCCGTGCTGAGAAATGGGCCGAGCACAGCAAGGACTTTGTCCTGGGTGGCCAATTTCCTGAAGCCGAAAATGGCTTTTTCACCTTTGCTTTCAGTGTCGTAGGTAATCACACTCAGGGTGTTCCCCTTGATCCCTCCGGCTTTGTTGATCTCCTCTACGGCCAGGTCGAGCGCCACCTTCTGGTTTTGGCCGAAGCCCGAGGCAAATCCTGTCAGCGGAATCAGCGCTCCCAGCTGGATCTCGCCCGCCACGGCGTTACCCGGAACAGCCATAAACTGCAAAGTCACGATTCCGAAACAAAAGAAAATTAATGCTGTGAGTCCCAATCCTTTTCTTTTCATAGTCTTACCCCCTTTTAAGATTTTACCGCTAAAAAGATCTAAAAACCCACGGACGGTCGCTTCACACCTCGTTTCTGTAACTTTGTAACTTATAGATAATATGGCTATGGCTTGCTTCTCACCCTAGGGACTGGACGGCTCTTCTGGAATACGGGTGTGGAGGGGTAATAAATATTAGATAAAAGGCTTCTCGTCAACCCTTTCTATGTTTGGCCTTTATGGCTGCCCTGCCTCTGGCCCTGTCCTAGACCCTGGACACGGTCGAAGGGAGGGAAATCGAAGGGAGCCACAGAGTCAACCGAGTTCCCGATGGAAGGGATTAGGATTGGAGTTCCAGCAGCGCATGGAGATTGGAAAGCGCCCTGACCGGAAAATCAAGTTCACTTATTTTTCACGTCAGGTGCCTTTCCTTATTCCCAATGCCAATGCATTGGGAGCACCGCTTCGCGGGCCCATGCGCTTTTGAAAAAAGATCCGGTACATCTTGTGATTCTGTCTGTGTTGGTCAGTGTGGGTCTGTGGCTAATCTAAAACCTACGCGGTCTTTTCTTTCTCTGGTTGCTCACCGACTCTAGTGAGTGAAGCGAACGGGCGAGAGATAGAGGACCGGGTGTCGGGAAGAATGCTATAATTTTATAAGCGTTTTGCCTCTCCCGACCTCCCGATTTTCCCTACTTGTTTAGTTTCACAGCCTTCAGCCTGATCCAGCCGTCCATAGCTTTCTTGGCTGCAACATGGTAGCCCAGCGACTCAACTTTAACCTCTAAGCTCAGTTCGGGCTCACCGAGTATCTCCACGATCCTTTTGGTGTAGCCGACGACGAATTGGTCGTTGTCGATCTCCCTAAGTTTAAGTTCCACAGATTCCATGATTTTATTCTACCCCCTTCCGTTCTTGGATGCAAATGACTTTGATGGGGTCGGTGATGAGGACTCGCTTCAGGTGTGCGGGAATATAAGGGAATCTTCGCTTGTGTGTCAAGGATGAGGCCAGTTTACTATGCTTCGATGCATTCTCACCTATTAAGTTGCACTGGAAATGTGGAAATACCGACTCTAGTCGCTCCCCAAATTTTCAAGTATCGCTCGCCCAATCATGAACTGGCAGGGCTCCCACTGAGGGTTCATGTCCGATCAGATCGAAAGGTGTGAATGAGAGTTGCAAGGCCGAATCTCGATTTCACATATCAATCAAGATATCTTGTGGAAGACCGTCCCGGCCGACTTCCCACCTTTGATCACTGAACTTCAAAAGATTCTCGAATCGAAGTAGTTGAACGCATTTTCCCCGTCCCCTTCTTCTATATGGAGTGGCAAACGGACCAAGCCCCTGCGGAGCAGGGGTCCCCACGACTTGCTGGAGGGAACCTGAGGGAGGCGGGTGAAGCAGAAGGAAGCTGGCTTATTTCTGCTTTACTGTCTCACGAAGTGGTCCTGGCCGATCCCGTAAATCCTGTGAATCCTGCTTGCCCCGCCATAGCTCCTAAGAGAGCGACGGCGGGTCGGTTTAAGTCAGCGTGTGTCTGTGGCTAATCCAAATCTCCGCGGTCGCCCCGTTGAATTTTTACCCCGTGAAATGCGTAGCCTATTTCACTGGGGCCCGGGACCATTCAACTGGGGTGTCTCTGCGGTGAATGCTAGCCTTCATCCCCAGCAGAGCCGGTTTAGTCAAAATTTCAACAACCCCCCCTCTACATTCTCGAATCACCTCATCATCCGGGCAGGTGGAAGTCGAATAGGTAGAGAGGCGATTGAAGGCAGGGGCATTCGGTTCTGCTTTCTTGTTTGCACTTTGCGTTTGAGGCAATGAGCCATACCAGTTCTATCTATATTATTCCAACATGATTAATGCCTTGATTTTACTTGACTTTTACTTTCATCCTTTGCATATATTTCTATGCCCTTCATCACTTCTGTCGAAGATAAATCCAAATCCCACTTTTTGGACAGATAAGTGCCTGATTTAATTCAATGCCCCTTTCGATTGGGAATTCAGGTTGCCTTGTTTTGAAGATGCTGTCCAGGAACTGCAAGGGTTAGATAAATTGGCACTCATGTCCTGCCCGTATGTGAATAATCGCAAAGTAAGCCTCTTCGGATCGGCTACTCTGGCTTCAAGTTTGAATTTTGTCTTTTTAGGGTTCAAATGCTGTTCAAAGACTGACGTAAGGGTTGGTACCGCTGTTGGGGGCAGGTCAGTCCTGGTAAAAAGGTGGAGTTTAAAGCTAGGGCTCCGAGTACCAGACGGCAAGATCCATGATTATTCTCTCTTCTGGGCGATTGTCGCTCTCGTGATTTGAAATAGGCTTACAAATCGCCGCAGGAAGCCATCCTCTCTGTCATCAGTCAGTTGAACATCGGGGGGTCAAGTCTCCGGTTGACTTTTATTAATTATTGACAACGGTCAAACCGAGGCCTGACCCCATGTTAAACGTGCATTGAGCATAGACGGATTAGAGATAGAAGCGAAGTGGAAGGTCAAGTAGAAGTTAACGGAGTAGGGATAGACACCATTTGGCAAAAATCAGACGGATTAATTAAGGAAAAAGGGAGGGATACGATGAAAAGGACGTATACAGTAGGCTTTTTGGTAGCGGCGTTCATGATAGCGGTTGTGTTCACGCCTTCCTGGGCAGCGGAAAAGGTTGCACCAATAACTATTAAATGCTCACACGCCTTTTCGCCAAAAATGAACATAATGCAACTGTGGATGGAGTGGGCCGAAGAGGTAACAAAACGAAGTGATGGTCGGATCGAATTCACATGGTTCCATGGTGGGGCCATATCAAAACCGGGAGAGGAACAAGAGCATTGCCGAAGAGGGGTTGTTCAGATGGTCGGCACATCCGCAACGTGGTATTCGTACATGCCCCTTTGGGAAATGAATGGGGCCCTGCCCTTTCAGCCAAAAGACACCTTATTGGCTGTCAAAACAAAATGGCAACTGTATCAAGAATTTCCAGAATTGCGAAATGAAGTTGAGAAGATGAATATGAAACTGATGTTCATCGGGCCTTATGGAGATTATCACATTATCTCCCGTATCCCGCTGAACTCACTGGATGACTTTCAAGGGTTAAAGGTAGCAATATTGGGCAGGCAGCAGCCTAAGTGGTTTGAAGGTACAGGTGCGACAACGATCTTTCTACCTGGTCCGGCGAGATATGAAGCTTTGGAAAAGGGTGCAGTAGATGCCTCTCTCATGGGTGGATTGGGGAGCACAATGGCATTTAGACATCCTGAGATGTGTAAGTACATGCTCCTCTGCGGCCTCGGCCAGTATTGTTCTTTTTTCTATACAATGAATCAGGACACGTGGAACAAAATATCACCAAAGGATCAGAAAATGATGGAAGAACTTAGCAAGACATTGATGTTCGAGTGGGCACCTAAGAGAATTGATGGTGACGAAGTCAAGTTTAGAAAGATAATGGAAGAGAAATTCGGAGTCAACTTCCACACACTATCTTATAAAGACAGAACAAAGTGGGCTCAGTCCCTGCCCAACCTTGCTAAAGTCTGGGTTGATGAAGCAGAAAATGATTCAGACAGGGAACTTCGCAAGAGAATGTGGCTTCGTAATCTCGAGCTTGTAAAAAAGGGCGGATATGAATGGCCAATGGACTGGTCGAATGTCGATTAGGTCGCTGGACTATGTCATCAAATCTTGCTTCAGTGGAGGTAACGCTTGTTAGGAAAAATTTACTCTAGGATAATTCAGCATCTCGCTCTAGCGGGAGGTTTGTTGGTCTTTGTGATGAGCGTGCTAACCACAGGGGACATTATCGGACGGGACGTTCTCGGGAAAGGCATCCCTGGGTGTTATGAACTTGTTCAGTATCTGATGGTTTTTGTCGTGTTTTTCGGCGTTGCCTATCTTGAATCTAAGAAAGGAAATGTTCGGGTGGAGATGCTCCATTCCCTCTTTCCTCCCAGGGCGCGAGTGACAGTGGAGTTAGTCAGTGGTATTTTTGCCCTCTTCATTTTCGGAATGATTCTTTACACCAGCGGCATTTATTGGTGGGAGTCGTGGGTGGCAAAAGAGACCATGTATGGAATAAAAGGAGGTCCCCTCTATTTATGGAAATTCGGCGTCCCGTTCGGATGTTTTTTCATGTGTATTGAGCTCTTCATTGGAATAGGAAGGACAATAAAACAACTGATAAAAGGGAGTGCTTAAGGTGGAACCCATAACGATTGGTCTAATCGGTTGCGCTGGCCTAATCATCATCCTTATGCTGGGCATTCCTGTGGCGTTTAGCCTACTTATAGTCGGGTTTGTCGGTCTGGTAGCGGTGCTAGGATGGGAACCTGCAATTGGACTCCTGACCCCACTTTCCTTTTATACAGCGGGACAGTATTCCTTTACACCTATGCCCCTCTTCGTATTCATGGCCAGTCTCATCTTTGCCGCGGGGTTCGGCGCCGGAATGTATGATTCTGCAGCCAAGTGGTTTTCCAAGTTGCCCGGCGGGCTGGGAATCTCCACAACAATAGCGTCCACATTATTTGGCACCCTTACGGGCTCTTCTTTGGTCACGGCTGCCATGTTCACCAAGGTAAGTGTTCCCGAGATGAGAAAGTATGGTTATGACAGCAGTTTTGCCCACGGACTCACCTGTTCATCAGGGGTTATCGGTATGCTCATACCGCCCAGTATGTTGGCTATTCTTTATGGCATCTTGGCTGAGGAGTCCATAGGCAAACTTTTTATGGCAGGCGTAGGTCCGGGGCTCCTTACCGCTCTCGGCTTCTCATTGCTCATTTTCTTTAAGGTGAAGAGGGATCCTAAACTTGCTCCCCTTTCCACAGAGACTTTCACTTGGAGAGAGAAGTTCACCTCTATGCGTGGTCTGTGGGTTATTCTTCTGGTGGCGTTGGTAATGCTGGGCGGTATCTTTACTGGCGTATTCACCGTTACCGAAGGCGGGGCCATTGGCGCCTTCAGCACCTTCGTTGTCGCAGTGGCCAGCAAGAAGATGAATTGGAAAATCATGAAATGGGTATCTCTGGACACCTTGAGGACCAACACCATGATATTTCTCCTTATCATCGGTGCCACGCTATTCTCCCGTTTTGTGACCCTAACCGGGATTACCAGTGACCGGCGCATATGGGTGGGACCCTATCTATTTCGCTATGCTGATCCTTTACACTATGCACATAGGTACAATTACCCCTCCGGTAGGGCTGACGCTCTTCGCAACTAAAGGGGCCTCTGATGCAGATGTCAGTTTTGGGGATATTGTCAAGGGGTCCGTACCCTTTTTCATCTTGATGGTGTTTCTTCTGGCCATACTGGTTGTCTTCGAACCTTTGACAGTCGGTTTAGCCAGGTGGATGTAGGACAAATAATGAAGTGAAAGAGCAATAGTATCACCAAATTTTTGGTATCGATAAGAGTGGCTATCACTTGCTGGAGATAGGCAGTATATCCTAGTGAAGATAAAGACATTAAGCCAGGAGGGTATAGGAGGTGTCAAAAATGTATAAGTGGAGAATCTATTCCTTATATTATGGAGATATAGAGGGTACAAAGGAATTGATAACTGTGGGGGTGGATGTGGGTCTGAAGGTAAAAATGCCATATTTGGGGTTTCTGCTGGACAACGGTAAAAAGAAGCTCTTAGTTGACACGGGAATAAATGAACGTTTTATTATCGACGGCAAAGCATGGGGAGCTCTCCCGGCTAAAGGGGGTACTAAGTATGTAAGCGAGTCACTAGAAAAAATAGGTGTTAAGCCGGACGATATTGAAACGGTGATATACACTCATCTTCACAACGACCATACTGGTGCAAGTCACTTATTTGAGAATTCTGTACATGTTTTTCAGGATGATGAGTGGAAAAACCTTTTGGACCCATTGCCGGCTCAAAATATACGCAAGGATTACGACCCCGAAACCGTACCGGTATTGAAACGGCTCAACTGCCTTAGGATTTCAGGAGATATGGAGATAGAGCCCGGGATAAAGCTTTATAAAACTCCTGGTCATACCCTGGGAAGCATGTGTATAGGGGTAGACACAGAGAAGGGGCTCTATGTTATGACAGGAGATACTGCCATTATAAAGCAAAATCTATTTCCTAAATTGGATAAGCTGGTTCTCATGGATGGAACAGAAATAGAGATAACCCCGGCACCCGACGTATATGGACCAGCCATCCCCTCATCCCTTGTCTACGATTTCTATTCTTGGTATGAGAGCATTTACCGATTAAAGGTGTTGGTTAAGGAAGAAAAGTATGCATTAACAGGTCATGACCCTTCACTGGTGAACAAAGTATTTCCAGAGTAGCAAACGACTGCTTACAAACAAAGATTAAGTGTGGAATTCCTAGGCCGGGATGGCCGGAACCAAACAGGGTTCTTCTTTAAAACTGATAATAGATTGATCCGGAACAGTGAGCCAACTTAAGGAGGCAGACATGAAAGCTAACGATTTCATATGGGATTATTTAAACCCTTACAGCTACATGGAGAAGACCAGGGTTGGCCTGCCGCCATTGATTATTTCGGTGGCCATAACCGGTGGTGTTCATGGGAAGGAGGCAAATGTTAATTTACCTGAGTCATGTGAAGAGCAGGCTGAGCAGACATATGATTGCTATAAAGCGGGCGCGAGTATCGTTCATGTTCATGCCCGGAGGCCGGAGAACCCGTCTATGGTTTCCTCTAATCCCGAAGACTACAGGAAAATCAATGCCCTGATCAGGGAGAGGTGCCCCGATATCATTATCAACAACACCACGGGAGGGACCCCTGGAATGACAAGCGAGGAGAGGCTATGTTCTTTGGAGGCTAATCCAGAACTCGCTTCTCTGAATTGTGGTCCATTTGTTATGCAAATGACCCTAAAGGCGCGAAAATTTCCCCTAAAAGGTAGGCAGGAAGATGTTTTTATGGACATGTCCATACCGATCTCTTATGGAGACACAGAGCTATATGCAAAAGCAATGAAAGAGAAGGGGATTAAGGCGGAGTTGGAAGTTTACAACGAGGGACAATTCTGGCTGGTAAATAATCTGATTCGTAAGAAATTGATTGATCCACCCTATTTGATTCAGTTTGTCATGGGATTTAGTGCCGGTACGTATCCTACACCGATGAATCTGTTAATGATGCTTCAGAACCTTCCACCTAATTCACTATTTGAAGTGATTGGGATTGGCCCTAATCAGAATGCAATGACGATTATGAGTATGATTCTGGGTGGTCATGTCCGGGTTGGATTCGAAGATAACGTTTATTATCAAAGGAGAAACCTGGCCCGTAATAATGCACAATTTGTAGAGAGGATAGTCAGGTTGGCCAAGGAGATAGGACGTGAGGTAGCTACTCCCAAGTTAGCCAGAAAAGTGCTCGGGATATCAGAAAAACCGAGTCAATACTAATTCGCTGCGAAGCTTTGCCTCAAACCGACAAGCTGATGTGCAATTGAATTCTGCAGCCAGATTGTCATGCAAACAGCCTGATCTGGAGCAATGCCTTATTTGTGTATGGCACCCTCCTCCGTCATTTGTC
>SMTZ1_10000923_pt1 | contig 28656 bp, 28 predicted proteins | sample DeeMarSWOR136_30_FD_25667 | JGI IMG/M metagenome (IMG submission 25667)
GACCTCCCATATTGGAACCAGACTTTTCTAATCCCAAGAAATCTCTGATGAACGATTCATTTTTCTCTATTTCATCAACAACTTGAGCTACTTTATCCAGTTCTTCTTTTTCAGCTCTTAATTTAGTATTTTCATTCTTAAGGATTATACTTTCAAAACACTTTACTATGGCTACATAGTCACCTACAATAAAGATAAAGAGGAGAAAGATAAGGATGTAGAAGGTGCTTTTCCGAAGGGAAAACCGTTTCGTTTTATTCGTTTTGGGTGGTGATATAAAAATAGTGTAATAATTGTTAGTCATTGGCATCATTTCTTAAAGTTTTTGTGGAAATGAAATGGGAAAAATTAATATATACCTCTCTTATAAAATTCTAATGATACTTATTGCTGCTTTGAGCAATTTAAATACCAATTTGAATTTAAAATAATATATTTTCGAATATCTTTATAACTATTTGGAATTGAAATATAATTTTCCATTGATTTGAAAAGATACCACGAATTTCAAGATTACTAAAAAGTTATGAGTGTTCTTTTAGGAACAAAAAAACAGAATATACCATAAAAAGATAGAAATAATAATATCTTATGAATGTGCCATATTGTATAAAATAACTATAATAGACTTGTAAGAAGTCTAATATAGATTTATTACTTAACAGAAGAGAGTACAAAGCGATATTCAGGCTCTACTGGTAGAAAAGAATAAAAAGAAGTTTACATCTTAATGCCTTAAGTATTGATATTTAGCGCTTTATACGTTATAAAGTGATGTAGTCACAGTCAAAGAAGAGCTCTACACAAGCTGCAACATCTGTATCAAGGTGTGCCCTATGAGGACACCTTATGAAGTTAAGGAATAAGGATAGTTCATCTAGGAAAGGAGTGTTAGTATGGCAAAAAGATATGATGTCATAGTAGTAGGGGCAGGACCAGCGGGTTTAATGGCAGCTAAGACAGCAGGAGAAGATGGCCTTAAGGTGGCACTGCTGGAGAGGAAGACTAACATATCAGAGGTAACTCGTGCTTGTGCCATGATGTTTATCGGAGAAGATGATTACTATTTTGGTGAGCGTATGTACTTTTGTAATAAGAGTAGAAAAATGGTCTTTCCCGTCAACGGGTTCACGGTTCAATATGAAGGTCCCTACAAAAATTTTTATGGTCAGGAACAGTATGCACCAGATGGAATTCACTACATATCCACAGGAGGTTATGAAGAAAGGATCAGTAAAGGGGATGAAAGCAGATTATCCATCGTGTTTGATAAAGGAGCTCTTTTGCAAGGCCTTCTCACAGAGGCAAAGGAAAATGGGGTTGATATCTTCCCGGGTGTCGAGATGGTCGATATCAAAAAGAAAAGAGATGGAATTCAGATAGTGGGAAACAATAAGACCTTTGAGGCTCCATTTGCTATCGCTGCTGATGGTGTCAATTCACGGATGGCGCAAAAACTTGGCCTCAATAAAGAGAGGGATTTTTACTGTACCGTCGGGGGAATCAATATGTATATGAGCGGTGTCCATCCTCCCCACCCCTACATGTTCATCCTGGTGATGGATTGGGACCGAAGGTATGGGATACCCATAGCCTATTATCTTTTGCCTAGCCCCTATGCAGATGATGAACATGTAGTATTTGTGGGAGGAATCTGTGATCCCAGAGCAGACTTCTTGGGCGAGATGGACTTTTTTATTAGCAAGAGTCCATTTTCTTCTTGGTTTACCCATCCAGAGGTGAGAAGAAGGAAGGCCTGTATCCGAAACTTCTGGTCTCCATTGTCCCAGCCTTTCCAGGATAATGTTCTCTTTGTGGGAGATAGCACCTGGAGTCAAGAAACTGAGATGACTGGGGCTATGATGTGTGGCTGGAAGGCAGCCCATACAGTAGCCACTGCCCTTAAGATCAATCAATTGAATAGAGACGGGGTAATGAGCTACCTGCAGTGGTGGAAAAAGTCATTCCTTGAGTTTCATGACTACAAGGCATTCTTTGGACAGATTGCTATGATGGATCAGTTTACCAGAGAGGATGTCAACTATCTATTCAGCATCATTCAAGATCCCTTACCCTATACCTTAAATCCCTATAAGTTGCCTCACTACTTAAGAGAAATCTTGCTCAAATTGATGCCCCGGATTCAAGCAGAAAGGCCAGAGCTTTTAGATAAGCTCCAAAGGATGCAGAGTACACCATTAGAAGAATTATTAGCACCCCTATCAAAATCAGGTTTTCCTAATAGATAATGAGATGAGAGAATAGAGTTAAAAATAGATGGGAAATATAAGGGGTCATTCCATATAAAAGAGTACCTGGCAGTGAAGAATGAAAATAAAACAGAGGGTTCGGGAGGCACTACGTACAATTACGAATTGTGAATTATAGTTCATAGCAACGTCAACAGTCCACAATCTCCACGATGTATGGTGCGTGATGTAGGATATAGGAGCTCCGTTTGGAAGTTAAACCTGTGAGCATTTAATGAGGAGGACACCATGAAATCAGTAGTGATAACAGGCAGCACAAAAGGAATTGGACTTGGTGTGACCAAGGAGTTTTTAAAAAAAGGATGTTCTGTTGTTCTAAGCGGTCGAAATAAAAATAGATTAGCACAAGAAGTAAAAAAACTGAGTGAAGAGTGTAGCCACGATAAAGTTATTGGAAAGGCCTGTGACGTATCCGATATCAATCAGGTACGAGCGTTGTGGGATGCTGCCAAACAAAAATTTGGCACAGTGGATATCTGGATCAACAATGCAGGAGTTACCACTATCATGAGACTACTATGGGAGTTAGATGCATCTGAAATTGCTCCTGTGGTGAATACAAACATAACCGGCCTTATTTACGGATCTCAGGTCGCACTGCAGGGCATGTTAAAACAGGGCTTTGGTCAAATTTATAACGTGGAAGGGTTTGGAAGTGGTGATATGATGCGGCCAGGAATGACCGTATACGGCACAACTAAGAGGGCTGTACGGTACTTCACTGAGTCATTAATTGAAGAAACAAAAGATACGCCGGTACAGATTGGTACATTAGGTCCGGGAATGGTGGTAACAGACTTTATGCTGGATGACCTGAGACAGATGCCGGAAGAACAAAGGGAAGAAATCAAAGCATTCTATAATATGATGGCTGATAAGATAGAGACTGTTACTCCGTTTTTAGTAGAAAATATACTTAAAAACAATAAGACTGGTACCAAAATTGACTGGCTTACACCGGAAAAAGTCAATGCGAGATTTGAGGACGAGCATTATTTATCAAGAGATCTCCTGGGCGAATTTGGATTGTAATTACAATGCAGTTTTTCTTTTAGAAGATCCATGAAATCCTTCTCAAAAGTTATTACTCGGAGCATAAAATAGTTTACATGTCATTGCGAGGAGCGAGATTCCTCGCCTGCAAAATTAAAGCACACAGTCTGTCATTGCGAGGAGGCTGAAAGCCGACGAAGCAATCTCAAGAAGGCTCGGAACAGGCTCCGCAATCCTAACATACGACCATAAAATGAGATTGCTTCACTTCGTTCGCAATGACGCTTAGTCTTTATGTAAACTATTTATTGACCTTATTAATAATTAATCCTCAACAGATCTGAGGGATATTTAGCCGCACTCTTTTATCAATAGATTTTTTAACACTAATGTAAATCATCTGATTTATCCAGCAGGCTTGTCACATTATTCTCTCAATAACTCTACCTATAAATGAATAGCATTATTTATAATAGCTAGTTGCATACGAACTAATCTTGAGAATAAAGAGCCTGATAAAGGGTTTGACCTTTTTTCAGAAAAAGAGGAGTAGATAAATTATGAGGTTTATTATCGCAAAACTATTGGGGATATTTCTAATCCTGGTAGGCATGGTATTGTTCTGGGGTTCAATGTTAATATTTTCTAAAAACCAGGAGGTAAAAGAAATACTAAATTTCTATTTTTTGGGTTTTGACCTTGGTGCTCACATTAACTCGGTCATTATGCTAATTTATGCATTGGTATTTGTGTTGAGCGGGTTTTGTATCTGTGCAAGAATCAAGAAAATATTTTATTGTACTATAGGGTTTTTTATTTTTGATCTTATAGCCTCTACTGTGAACTTAGCAGTGCTAAGCCATAGAGAAGAGATTAGTGCACTTATTTTTGATGTTATAATTTTACTTCTTTTACTCCTTATTAAAGATACTATCATAAGAGAAAAAGGAGGTATTAAAGAGTAAAGAGCACAAACGCTCTGCGTATAGAGAAATTTTAAAGTGCATAAAATATTAACAGCTCCAAAGGAAGATCATGAAAAGATGAATCTGTCCCACGTACAGTTAATCGAGTGGATTATTCTCCATTGTCCTCTCTTCTGCGCTTCCTAAACCCGCCACGTGTGATAATTTTAGCTCAAATCGACCAAGATCTAAATCAGTGTCTCGAAATTGGAAAATCTTTAATTTTTTGTAGTAACAAGGATGTAATCTCACAGAATTAATTTCAAGGTTAGGTTAGACCTTTCATGGCAGCATTCTTTAGTGTGATTTGATGGCTGTGGGTCTTGAGCGAAGGGGAAAAGATTATCTTTCCTATCTTGATGAGGAAAAAAGTACCTGATAAAAGAGATGATCTACTTTATCCGCCGTAGGTTAAAAAGAGCAATAACATATACAACACTATAAAAATACAAAAACAAAGTCTTTTTAGCATGGCATCTTTAGCCTCACAAAAAGAGGTTAATTCATCTACACTATAGTATCGGTAAAGCAAAAATATTCTTTAGTAAAAGAGGAGGCATAGCAGTTAATACTATTATTCAATGCGGTAAAATTCAAAAAATATCCTGAAAAAAATAATTTAATAATTTTTAATCTCTTTCCGATATAGCTAGTGATAGAAATTGAATTTATTGATATCATTATGCGTGATGAATAGAGGAGGGAATTTTATGAATATAAACACATTAAAGTTTAAATTTATTGTTTTTAACATCTTTACAGTAGTGTTGTTATTTTTCTTATTTATTTTATTTACGACTGCTTTTACTAGAAGATTTATTATAAGGGAAAGAATAGAGAACAGAATCGTAGTGAATAAACAAGCTGCGTTTATTGCTGTCCCTGTAGTAATGGGTGGAATAGCAGCGGGAGATCGAGGACTTTTTGATGAATTTTTATCTGAGTACTCGGATCTTGTCTATAGTGTTGCTATCAGTTTACCTTCCAAAATAGACTTTTATGCAGATCATAAAGATAAACTATGGTTTATAAAAAACGAAAAACGTGCAAGAGAATTTGAAGAACTTTTTATCCAAAAACCCGAGAAGACAGAAGTAGTTGAAAGAAATAATATAATAAATATTATTTCTCCTGTTTATGGCATTGATAATGAGGGCAAAGAGGGAATTTTAGGGTACGTCTTATCAGGCTTTACATTAGAAACACTTATGGGTAAATTACACAGAGTGAACTGGTTAATAACTCCGGTAATTATCCTTACTTTAGTAGTCGTTACCTTTATAGCGTATATTATGATATCAATTACTACCAAGCCGCTTAATAAAGCCGTAGATGTAATTAATAGTGTTGCTAATGGGGATTTTACTAGTACTGTATCAATAAAATCAAAAAGTGAGATTGGAAAACTTATTAGTACCATAAATAAAATGGTTTCCACCTGGAGGTCATCAATTGAAAAAATGAAGGAGGTTATTGATTGTACTAACACAACTGCTGAAAGCATGTCTAGTGCTGCTAAACAACAGGAAGGCTCTACCTCTGAACAGGCTTCTGCAATAAATGAGGTTACCACTACCGTAGAAGAACTCAACTCTTCTTCTAAACACGTGTGTGAAGAGGCTGAGCAGATGTCTAAGAGTTCTCAAGATGTACTTAAAATTGCTTCTGAAGGACAAAAGGCGGTCAATGAAAGTATTGAAGAGATTAGCACTATCCGCGCAAAGGTGAAAACTATATCTGAGCACACGCTCAATCTCAGCGTTGAGGCTCAGCAAATCGGATCTATAGTGAAGACGGTAAGCGATATTGCTAATAAAACTGATATGCTTGCTATCAATGCTGGAATTGAAGCAGCGAGAGCAGGAGAGCACGGAAAAGGGTTTTCAATTGTTGCGAGTGAGGTAAGGGAATTAGCAGATCAAAGTCAAAAGTCTGCTGAGAAAATAGCAGTGCTCATAGAAAGTATCCAATCGGCTACAAATTCTACAGTGCTTTCTACCGAAGAGGCAATTAAAGGTTTTCAGATGGGCATAAAACTTATTTTAGAAGCAGGAAAAACCATTGATAATTTGATTAAACACACTCAGGAGACAGTAAATTACGCGAGTAAGATTGCATTGGCCTCACGACAGCAATCATTAGGAACTGAGCAAGTTGCCAGTGCAATGACCAGCATTAATGAGGGTATGAGAGCCACAGCAGTAAGTGCAATTCAAATATTGGAAGAAGCAAATAATCTGAGAAATTTGGGCAATGATTTATCAATTGTTGCGAACAGTTATAAAATATAGGTGCACTATAGGTAGTTATTTACATTGATTAACTTCACCTCTCTTTCCTTACACTGCTTAATTTCTTGCATGTACCATACCTCCTCCTTTTCTACTATGTTTACTCCCTCTCATACTATGATTAACCTCCGGTATAAAAATTTATCTAATTTCTATTGACAACCGGGATAGTAGCACATATTTCTTATAAGGTGAGCGCAGGAAAGGTCACTAGTAGCTGGGAGAGGCGACCATAGATGAATCATTTGAGACGACTCAAACACAGATTGAGAAGAAGATACCTCTTGAGTTCGTTAAAATTCCTAAGGAACCTTCGCAGGTTAACTTCCCTTAAGACTGTGGAAAATTCGCTGTTATAATGTATATAGGTTATGAGCCTTCATTTTTTAAAGTCGATATACTCATCAAAATAAGTAAAATGTGGGATTGTAAGAATGATTTCATTTAAAAATGAAAATGATAGACAAGAGGTACTACAAGCCCTGGAAAATAACATGAATGAGGAGATCAGGGCAACACTCCAGTATATATGTCATAGGATTTCTTCAAAGGGGCGGGAAGAAGTGATAGCAGAGTCCTTTAAGACAGCGGCATTGGATGAAATGACCCATATACTCCATTTTTCAGATCTTATCACCAAACATGGAGGAGCACCGCAGTTCAAAGAGTGGCAGGTTGACCAGAGTAGTGAATTAAAAATGATGTTAGAAGCCGATATTCAATTGGAGGAGTCTGCAAAGCAGCGATATAAAAGTCAGATTGACAGGTTTAAGGCGTATCCTGAACTGGTAACCATACTACAAAGTGTGTTAGATGATGAGGCAGATCATGAAGAGATATTCACCCGGTACCTCAGAGAGCGTTCTTAACAATCGAAACCAATGTGAGCACGCCACCTATTTACTTAAATAAATACAGGAGATGATTACTTGTGTAAAGAAAAACGCTCCAATACGATGAGTCAGGATATTGTGGTGTCTACAATGCTATATAGTACAGGTATTTTAAAAAATGTCTGTTTTATTAAAACTCATCACTCAATTACCCTACCCTCCCATTCCAATTGGGGTAAATTTCACCTATGTTCTATACATACCAATAAAGTGGCCTAGATAACCTCCCCTCACTTAAGATTTTGCTTGACATAGATATCATATAAAATATATTTACTGGCACACTTATAACCAAAAATAAAGGAGGGAGGCTATGAAATTGTGGAAAAATGCAGGTATCATATTATTCAGTGGAATCGTAATCTGGAGTGTGTATGGAACAAACGACACATATAGTAAAGAAGAAAAAAAGCCCGCACCAGCAGAAGCAAAACCAATTGATGCAGACGCATCTATTACAGAAGAGCACCCTGCTATAGAAGAAGGTGTGAGTTGCAATGACTGCCATGAGGTTAAACTTGACGCAAAAACAGCGGCAACTGAGGTGTGGTTAGCTGGAGATTATCTTAAGTGGAGTGCAGGTGAAGGGGTTATGGCGAAGAATAAAGTGTGGGAACGAATTGTTGCAATATTTAAGCAAAAAGGTTTTAAGAGAACTATGGTACTTGGAACGTCCTTTAATAACAGACCTACTACCACCACAGCAGAGTTTGCACTTGACACTAAAAAGAAGGTACTTTATGGACTCCATGAAAAAAGCACCACAAAACTCATTCATATTAAACATAATCCCTATGTATGCTTAAACTGGCACCGTGAATTTGACGATAACTTTGCAAACACCCTCTGCATCCAAGTAACGGGCAAAGCGGAAATCTTTGAAGGTACCGCCAAAGAATTTGAAGAAGGTCTCAAAGTGTATCCCTACCAATATGGTGCCACTGCCAGAAAAATTACTGTAGAACAGTGGAAAACAATAATAAAAAAAGAGATGGCTATGACGAGAATTACCATTGAAAAGGTAATCTTGGTAGATGGCTCTCTTGCCGGAACTGAATATAGAACATCACAACAATGGACAAGAAAGTAGTCCTCACATTCTAAAAACGAACATAAAAAGGGTACACTAAATGGTGGCAAAATTCGTTTGAGTTTAACACCGATGAGTATTGACGTGTAGCCCCGGGTTATGCCCTTGTCCCCACCTCTACAGATGATGAATTGGACTCCCTTTTTCTCTTAACCCAGGATGAGAGGTGCTGGAAGGAACTTACAGCCAGTATAAGAGGAGAGGTTTTTTTATCACAGCACTAAAAGGAGGTTTTGTATGGAATATAGAAGATTAGGAAGAACCAATTTAAATATCTCCATAATTGGGTATGGGGGTCTTCCCCTATTCTTTGAACCACCAGATAGGGCCATAAAATCTATACACGCAGCCCTCGATGAAGGAATCAACTACTTTGACTTAGATGAGGGCAGTAACCAGTTTATCCCTGATAAGGTTTATCTAGACGGAGGCAGTAAGATCGGTGAGGTTTTAAAAGGAAGAAGGAAAGACTGCTATTTGGGAGTCAAAAGTATGCGCCAGACCTATGAAGAACTGAAGGAGGATATAGACCTCGCTTTAGAAAGAATCGTCAAGGGAACTAAGAGAGAAGTAATCGACATCTTCCAATTGGCCTTTTTAGACACACCTCAAAAAATGGAGGTAATTCTCTCTAAAGATGGGGGGTTAAGGGCCTTGGAAGAGGCTAAGGAAGAAGGGAAGATTGACTACATCCTAGGAGCAGCTCACAATCCCAGAAGTATGATCCAAATCATTAATACAGGAAGGTTTGATGTAATAGAGTTTCCCTTCAATATTATCGAAGATGAGTATATTAGGATAGTAATCCCCTTAGCCAAGCAGAAGAATATTGGTACTATAATTATGAAGCCTCTGGGTGGAGGTCAACTGGGCAGTGTATCTGACTATTCCCTTCGCTGGATCCTCGACCACGAGATTAACTGTGCAATACCAGGAATGAGAAGTGAAGAAGAGGTAAAGAAAAACGTTAAGATAGGTCATGCACTCCAGGCTTTAAATGCTAAAGAATACGATGAATTGAAAAAGTTGGGTGAACAGATTGGAAGGGAGTACTGCCATCGATGTGGATACTGCCTGCCATGTTCTCAAGGCATTTTCATCATTGGAGTTATGGACCTTTTAAAAACGTCCCTCCTCACCCTGGAAAAAAAACGTATGGCATATAATAACATGGTGGTTGGAAGAATGGGATCACCCGCCAGCAGTTGTATCGAATGCAGGGAGTGTGTAGCGCGCTGTCCCTTCAATCTTCCTATACCGGAATTGATGTCCCAGGCTGCTGAGATCTTTGAGGAAGGAGAATAAATTAAACTTACCCTCGCACCACTTTTAAATTGGCCTTTGGTCCTGCTTCCAGCCTATACGACACAGAGGTTGGTAGTGAAGCCTATGCCCAGAGGGAATAATAGATAGTGGAATGATAGAAGAGTGAGCTTAAAAAATGCTTGGTTACAAAAACAAATAAAAAGGATTTGGTATAAAAGTTCATGAATTGGTACTGTCAAAAGTTTCATGAAAAAAAGGGGGATGTATGAAGCATGGGAAAAGAGTTTAACCACAGAGGATAACGAGAGTAAATCTAAATCTAAAAAACTCTGTGAACTCTCTTATTTATATAACTCAAAGAGAATTTCCTTTAAGAGGAAATTACTCAGGAATCAGGTCATTTAAGAGTTAAAGAGGTAGAAGCAATTAACAAAATAGAGGAAGAACGGTTATAGACCCATGTGAGATCAATGGAGAGAAGATAGGTTTGTTGATTAATTTCATATATACTTCAACAATGGTTAGAGGACACGGAGGGGAGAGAATAAAAATCCTTTTAACTTATTGATATTTAAAATTATCTCTGTGTTCTCTGTGGTTTGGCAATACCCATGAATTTAGAAGGATGGGAATATGAGAATTTTAGGATTTTTGGGAAGTCCAAGGCTTAATGGAAAATGTAGCAAATTGTTAAAAAAGGCACTTGAAGGAGCTAGAAGCAGGGGTGCTCACACCAAAAGATTTGACCTGATTAAGTGTAATATTATGCACTGCAGGGGATGTTTTAAATGTATATTTGAACATCATGAGTTGTCGATTGGAAAATGTCCGCTTAAGGATGATATGGCCTCAATATTGGAAGAATATGTAAAAGCAGATGGTTATATATTTGCCACCCCGGTTTATGATATGTTTATTACCGCTTTGATGAAAAAATTTCTGGAAAGAAAGGTAGCCCTTACCTTTAGAGAAAAAGAGGCATACGCAAAAATTCCTGCTGCACGTGTACCGGCAGAGTTTAAAAAAATGGCTTCCATGATCGTTACTGCTAATTGTGCTGATGAATATAGGGAGGTTATGGGTGGCCCTTGTTTCGAGGCTATGGAATCACATTTAATCATAGAACAGATACCTACGATAGATAGGTTTTATATAGGCGGTGTGGAAAACATGACTGATGAAACCTTCTCAGAAAAGCGTGCTGAGGCATTCCAGATGGGCATACGATTAGTTGAGGAAATAAAAAAGGCACACAAAATGGGGTCAAATCTTTATTCTTGACAATTGAATTAATTGATTACTTAATTTTTCATTTTCAATTTTATTGTTCGCTCCAGCCTGAACTCAACATTCTTCTAGCCTGATTCACCTTACGGTAATATACTCCACCTACTAATCTCCTAATATCATGTTAATTCAAGATGAATTGGATTAAGTTAAATTCTTTGATTAGGAATATAATGCAATATAAAAAATATATATTTTTTAATAAATTAGAATCCTCTTTGAAAAAATACTGCAACCTTTTCTCGATTTCATGTATCTATTATAATGACAGCTGGCTGATCTAACAAATCTAAAACTAATTTAATAGGGGAGGTATGACTATGAAGAAGATGCGAGCACCACAAATGTTACTAGTTTTGATTCTTGGAGTAACACTGTGCTTACCTTACAGCGTCTATGCCCTTTCACAAGAAAGACCAGAAAAACACCACCCCTTTATACTGGAGCGTCTTGTAGATTTTCTCAATTTTATTGCAGATTTGGATCTCACAGAAGAGCAGAAGACCACTTTGAGAGCGCTGATAACTGAAACAGGTGACACCATAAAACCATTAATGAATGAGATGAAGCAACTGCGTGATGAAATGGATGAGTCGATTTTAGCCGAACCTATAGATGACACGACAGCCAATGAACTGAATCAAGAGATTAATAAATTAAAATCAGAACTATCAACCATAGTACTCAATGCTAAACTAAAGGGAGCAGAAGTACTCACACCTGAACAGCGGGCAACGATTTTAGAAAAAAAGGAAGAACACAGGAAACGCATGGAGAAGTGGAGGGAGCGTTTTCGGGAATGGCGGGATTTTTTCAGCACGTTAATCTTCAATTGATCATCTCATAGGGCGGAAAACACAAAAGCGTGGGGGTGTCTTCATAAAACACCCCCATTTAAATCTTTATAAAAGTACGTCACTATGGTAAAAAAAGTACGCGATGAATTTCGATGACCACACGCTTGTCAATAAGTGTTTATCGGGGGACAAAAAAGCTTTTGAACAATTAGTAAAACGTCATTCACATCGCGTATTTCGTACAATTCATCGGTTCTTTAATGATAAATTTTTAGTTGAAGATATTGCACAAGAAGTTTTTATAAAAGCCTACACTTCTTTGAAAACCTATAGACAAAAGAGCCCTTTTGAAAATTGGCTGGTAAAAATAGCTATTCATGCATGCTATAGACAGCTTCAGATTCAAAGAAAACATAGAAAAAACTTACAGAGTGATATTATCCCTGAAGATTGTGCACTGCTTAACAATTTCTGTCTTACCTCTTCTCTCTCACACAACAGTAATCCAGAAAGAAAAGCCTTACTGAGGGAGCTCGTTGATAAAATACTGTTACAACTCTCTCCCAAAGAGAAGATGGTGCTTATTCTTACTGAAGTAGAAGGCATGACCATGAAAGAGGTTTCGGAACTGATGGGAATATTTCCTCTTACTATAAAGATAAGTAATTACCGAGCCAGGAAACATGCAATGAAAATCATGAAGGCTTTATCAAGAAAAGATATATCATAAGACTTTATGGGGACCTTCCATGAAAAATCTCTGTCAATTTACTAAAGAAGGGTGGGAAGCATATAACAAGGGAACACCACTCACTTTCCAGGAAATGAAAGAGATCACAGACCATCTTCACACATGCTCTGCCTGTCGGGAATTTGCATACCAGCATAGTTTCTATTCCCTCTTGAAAGCATCTTACGAAGGAGACCTTCAAGAGCCTTCTGAACGTTTTTTTGCTCACCTCGAAAAAAAACTGAAAGAAATCGAGTATTACAGTCAACCGATAACTTTTATAGAAATACTCTTACAAAAAGGATGGAAATTGGTTCCTGTAATGACAGTACTTCTCGTATTACTGCTTGGTTCTTTCGCGTATCAATACGAAAACATATCTACAATAACAACCCACACCCCCATAGAAGAGGTCATTCTCTTCGAAGATACACTGTTAAATGAAAGTCACATTATCTATGCTATTACTACGGAGGAATTAAAGAATGGGCAATAAATGGAAAGTAAGCATTATTGTAGCACTAATATTTGTCGTGGGCTATCTAGCCGGAATAGGAACCCTTATCTCTCTATGGTATTTTAAATTTAGTCCTCTCTCATATATGGGAGATCCCACCAGGATAATGAGTAGACTCAACAAGACGCTGAACCTAAATCAAGAGCAAAAAGAAACGGTAGAGCAAATAGTTCAACAAACACGAAAAGATCTCATTAATCTGAGAGATGAGGTAAAACCGAAAATAAGAAGGAGGATAGAACAGGCGAGGGATGAAATCACTACAATTTTAAACGATGAACAGAGAAACAAATTCAACCAATTTATCGAGAAAAGGCTCGCACGGTTTAAAAAGATGCAAAAGAGGATGCAAAAGTGGAGAGAGAAAGACGCCGTGAAACGAGATGAGGTAAGATAATCAATGTTTGAGGCTATGATAGATACACACGCCCACATGAACGAAATAGATGAGATTGAGCAGACTATCCAAAGAGCAAAAAGCGTCGGGATCAATAGAATAGTGGCTGTGGGGATGGATATTGCTTCCAACAAAAAGACCCTCTCACTAGCTCACCAATTTCCTGGAATCATCTATCCCGCCATCGGTTATCACCCCTGGTCAATCACTATGAAAGGAATAGATGATAGTCTGGCTTTCATTAAAGATAATCTAGCATCATGCATTGCCCTCGGGGAGGTAGGGCTCGACTATAAAACCAGGATGAAGAAGAATATTCAATGGGAGGTTTTCGCTCGCGTTCTATCAATAGCAAAAAATTCTGATCGTCCGGTGATCGTTCACTCACGCTTCTCACATAAACGAACTCATCAAATGGTAAGAGAAGCAGGTATCGAAAATGCAGTATTTCACTGGTACTCTGGTCCCCTTGAAATTCTAGGTCGTGTTATTGAAGACGGTTACTTTATTTCTGCAACTCCGGCTCTTGCTTATAGTTTACCCCATCAGGCCGCTATAAAGCGTGCCCCCATTGAACAAATTCTTTTAGAGACTGATGCTCCAGTGGAGTATCAAGGTAAAGTATCAGAACCTGCTGATCTTGTAGTAACACTGCGTGAGGTAAGCCATCTCAAAGGATTGGAATTTAGTAAAGTAAAATGCATCACAACCGCCAATGCAGAAAGGCTTTTTGATATCTAGACAAAGATACCATAACAAATGTCTCACCACTCAGGGCATCAATGTGATGGGTACGTATGCACTTCTCAGGCAGATAAGACAGATGAGGAGATTACAAGAGCGACGAGAGAGTCATTGAATACTTAGTGATAAGTTTTACTCATTGATTATTAAAGGAGCTCTGGGATTAACAAAGAAGGCACAAGATGGTTATTCTCTGAGGTTATAGGATAGTTTGACTAGACTTTTGCTAAAATTTTTGAACTGAGGACTTAATGAGTAAGTTGTTTTCTAAAAATCATTTATACACCCATTCAGGGACTTGTGCATCGGCTACTGAATCGATTACTGGAATGTAGGGTTTGAGATCAATAATTGGCGATCCGTCGAATGCATCAATGGTATCGATCTCAATAACATTACGTTCAATCGATAGTATCTTGCAGAGAGATATGCCAATAAGGTTTGGCCTCACTGGAGCTCGTGTAGCAAATACTCCACTCAATGGATTGTGGGAATTTCCTCTAGGATGAACTGAAAGAATCTTCCTTTTGTCAGGAGTATCGTTTTTATGAAACCAATAACAGACTATTACATGCGAAAATTCGCTCAATCCCACTAGGGCATCCTCATATTTTTTATCAATTTCGATAGTGGTAGTTTTATCTTGTTTTCTTATTAGCCCAAAGGAAGAGATTTGATAGATATCTTTTTTGATACTCGAACAGCTCATTACAATACTCAATAAAAGAAATAGAAAAACTTTAAGTACCATTACCTTCACCTCTTGATGTTTTGTTAGATTAAGTGGTAAATTTCGTTCTTTTCACAGTGGTTAAAATACTTTACTTTTGCCAAGATGTCTTGGTAAATTTATAGAAAGTTCACAAAATATTTCTCTTGAATACCCTACAGGTGTGACAGTAGACATTGAAATGATATAATAACACTATCTCACCGTAAACATCAGATAGGGAGATGGGGTTTCCAGCAAGGTCTTCTAAAGATAAGTGAGGGGCTTCCTCGTCTAGGATACTGCCCTTTGCTGATTAAGAAAGAATTAAGAGTATGAACAGTGCTATCAAACTGTTTTTCATACGTGTTCCAGTTCAATGAGAAATTTTATATTGATATTTGAAATAATGCATTAGAAACCATAAATAGTGCAGCTACCAGTGTGGTATAGGCGAAAATTTGTTTTAGTTTCTCCGGCTTCGTTTTAATTGAGAGCTTTCCTCCAAGTATGCCACCTAGCACAGCTACAACCGCTAGTGGAATTGCCCAGGTAGAATGAAAATCTCCACTCATTGTATGTCCGAAAAAACCCATCAAGGCAGTTGTAGCGACCATCGCTGAGGAAGTTCCCACCGCAATCTTCATCGGAACACCGCACGCCAAAACCATTAAAGGAATTTTGAATGAACCTCCTGATATACCCACCATTCCTGCCACAAATCCTGTCCCCGCCGTTATAGGAATCGATAACCATAGGTTAATAGTATATCTGTAATTACCGTACTGACGTCGCCAAAAACCAAATCGTCCTGTATTTTCAAAGGTTCGTTCCTTAACAGGACGCAACATAAAGAATCCTGCTAAGACAAGCAGACAGGCAAAAATAAGCTTCAATGTAATACCACTAAAGAGGTGGGCATAATAACCTCCAACAAAAGCCATAATATCCGTTGGAGGGTCAATTACTACTGCCAACTTCCAATCTACTGTTTTGTGCTTTTGAAAGATTAGTAAGGCCATTACTGCGGTGACTACCAATATGAGCTGGCCGGTGGTAGCAGCCTGATACATCGTAACGCCAGCTGCAACCAAGACAGGCACATAAAAATTACCACCACCTCTACCGGTCATAGCCATGATGACAGATATGATGAGTGTAGCAACAGTAGCAAATATAAGCTTCATCATTTAATAATTTTTTTCTAGCGATTATTAGTGATGATAGCAAAAAATTAACTTTATACGCACAATAGTAGTTTCATACTGCTTTTATTTATTTCTATTTTATATAAACCTTAATTGCTCTCCAATAATTTCTTAGCCCTTATTATCACAAAACTACCCCTACCATAGCCTCTCTGTGGTTTCTCAATTGAGTTCATCTTATCTGGAAATGTAAATATTGTTTGATAATACAATGATGTATTAAATCCCATCGTTTTGAGTAATACTATTACTTCCTCAGTGCTGAAAAAATGCGCCTCGTGGTAAAATATGCTCTTCTTCTTCTGGTAGTATTCACCTAAAAAACTGTTTTTATCTATTATGCAGATAATAACTTTACCATGCTTTTTTAGAACCCTCCTGGTTTCTTTTAAAACTTTTAATGGGTCTTTAACAAAACACAGAGTAATAATAATCGCTACATAGTCAAAGGTGGTATTTTTAAATGAAAGACATTCACCAGAACCTACTAGCACATCTACACCTCTTTGTTTGGCAATCTCGACCATGTTTTTTGCTGGATCAATACCAATTACAATTCCTAAGGGGTGAGCGAACCTGCCAGTACCAACACCAATTTCCAATCCTCTTCCACTTTTAGGTAAAACCTTCTTTATGGCTTCAAGTTCTGATAAATAGGCACACTTATTTTTTTCATACCACGCATCGTACTGCTTATAATGTTTGTCAAAGATATTACTCATAAATAATAATTCCTTAATCATCCATTATAAGATTCAAAGATTCATATATGATACCCCCTCCTATGCAATTGCTAAGGTTCCTCTCCATCCCTTCATCATTTAACCATCATGGGTCAGCTCTTATTTTCTTAAGTCACCCCTTCAATAACCAGAGAGTCATCTTGTTCAGACCACTTTGTCTTGTCAATATTCTTAAATTTAAACTTTCTGCTTTCTCCCAATACAGGATAGGCATCTAAAGTTTTATCTTTATAGTTAAGTTCATAATCGGAAACTTCCTCCATAACTTTATTTTCTTCTTTCTTGCTACCTATATAAATTTTTACTACACACATCTTTTCCTCCTTTTTCAAGAAAGTAGAGTTAACATTACTATTCAATATTTCGAGTTATTACATTATATTATTAACTACAATCACTCCTTTTCTGATTCCCTCCACTACTTTTAACCACTTGAGATTCTTCAAGTGGATGTGTTGGTACAGCAATCAATGATAGCTGGTTTTTCTGATATTTTTCTATAACTTCTTTTATCGTAAGTCCCTCTTCAATTTTATAAATATCCACAAAATTGTCCTTCAACATATAAAAAGAAATTTCTCCAATATTAGAAGTAAATAATATGTCTAATTTATATTTAATAACAGCTTTTATAACTTTTAGTCCAATATGTTGCTTTTCACCAAGAAATTCATTATAATAAAAATCCTCTATCTCAATGTTGCTATCATTGAGCCTTAAAATTATATAATAGGGAGACCTACCAAAATGTCCGTATACTCTCGAGTCCAATCCATTAATATCTCTTACCGGAATTATAGCTGAAACCCTCTTTTCCTTTGCTGGTTCCACATGAATAAAAACTGACTCAATGTGATCATAATGTTTCATAATAAAATCTTCAGCCTTATCTGCTAATTGATGTGCCCTGTAAAGTGGAAGCGAGGGGCTGGTATCAATTTTACACTCAACCATCTTAAAGGGACCTGCCTGACGAATGTTAACTTCGCTTACTCCCTTCACTCCATATATTTCGTTTATCTTTTTTTCAATCTCATCTTGCAAGCTGGGATCTAAGTTTGCGTCCATCAAAACCATCAGAGATAGCCACACATTTTCCACCCCAAGTTTAAGTATGAGTAGTGAAATCAGGATAATAATAGTACCTTCTATATACGGTATCTGTGCATATGATAATAGTATTCCCATTAGTACAACTATTGAGGTAACAATATCTAAAAAAGATTCACTCGCATTTGCGACAAGTGACTGGGAATTAATTGTCTCTCCTACAGCTTTTTCTTTCTTAGCGATAAAATAGGCTACAATAATCGATAGGATACTTACACCTGCAGGGAAAAATGGGAATGCTTCAAAATGTGTAATGTAAAAAAGCTTATAGTATCCATCTAACAAAATCTCTATCCCTGCCCATACTATTAACCATCCTATAACAAAACTCACCAGTGTTTCAGCTTTATATAAACCATAAGGAAATCTCTTGGTCTTTCTCTTGGATGCTAACCAGAGGCCGAATCCCGAAGCAAAAATCGCAAGAAGGTCAGCACCGCTATGGAAGGCATCGGCGACTAAAATTTTTGAGTTAAATAAGTAGCCTATTGCAGCCTTCAAAACAGCTAACAAAAAGGTCACAAAAGTTGCAATAAACGCTATCCTTTGACCTTGCTTTAATTCTTTAATGGTATCCTTTTGGATTTCCATGGGTTCAGTGAATACCTCTATTCTTCATGTGGAAACAAGCGTGTCATGGGTGAACCACATCGGGGGCACTTTGTCTGAAAACATGGAGTGCCAGGTTGATGAGGTTTTATCAAACGACAACTAGGGCAAATGCAGTTAGAAGGAAATCCGCCTGGCCCAAACTTTTCTGGATCTCTGCCTTTACGAAAACCTCTCCATCTACCCCAGCCTTCGCCTCCTTTTCCTCCTCTTCTTCCAAAACCGAATGGCATATTATTCTCCTTAGTTAACCAAAAATAGTATCAAGAACCATCATTATAATAAATCCGACAGTAACACCGATAGTAGCTTCACGGTCGTTACCACGTGAATGCGTCTCGGGTATGATTTATTTACCTATAACAAATAGCATGACTACAACAGCAAATGCCAGGCCATAGGGAAGAAGAAATTTCACTATGGAAACAACGGAAATACGTAAAAATCTCCCCCGGCTCAACAAGGCTAGTTAATAAGGCAATCAGAAAGGCTTGTAATCAAGTGTTTTTTCTCTCAACAAAGGAAAAGCCACTGCCAGCCCCTCAGGCATACCAACTCTAGTACTGTCAATAGTGTTTTGGAATAACTTATAATATGTTGATTATACTCATCATAAGTATTCTTGAGTAACGGTGACTAACATTAAAGACTGAATATTAAATATGGTGGTGGAGGACATAAGAAAGTAGCAAGATTTGTAATTAGGGAATTACCTTTGAGAAAGAAAAAGTAGGTTAATGTGTTGTAGTGATCAGGAGTATTTATCCCCTTCCAGTCCTGAATCTCGGAGTACGGGCAATATCTGCTAATGAGTACCTCTTTGATACCTTAAAAAAGCGATCCACAAACTTTCTCAACAAAACACCAACAACTTTTTCTCCCTTTCTAACTATTAAACGTGAGTGCTTTGTCTTCTCAAAAAGCTCTTTACATTTTTCAAGACTATCATCAGCATCACAGCAGTCAAGTGGAGAGGACATTATTTCTGCTGCACGTGTTGATGTGAAATCCTTGCCATCCACAGCAGCCTTCAAAATATCCCTATCTATGATGATGCCTACGATCTTTCCCTTTTGTTGGATCAAAACTGACCCCACTTTCTCGTCTAGCATCTTTCTGGTAACATCCTTAAGCTTACTTGTGGAATTACACATAATAATTTTAGAACGCATAATTGAAGATGCAGTGAACTCCATAATATTTCTCACTCATTATTATTGTTTTAGTCTCTATATCTATATCACATTAGCTAGGGAGTTTGTTAGGAAATTTTTCTTTTTTTGAATTATATTTATGCTAAAATAAAAAATTTGGGGGGATTCCTTTACCTCTTTCTGCAATTTGTACATGACAAAAATATTTAATTCGGATTTTTTCTGATTATTAATATAGCTCAGAAATAATACCTCACCCTTAACTCCACTCTGTAATCATTCTGTTTTTCTCCATACTCAGTATCCGTATCCCCTATAATGAAGGTTGTTTTTAGTCGCAGTTCTAAATTGGTAATGGCGTTGTATAACAATTCTGAAGAGATGAAAAAACTTTTGTCCTTGATATTAAATATTCCTGTTATTGCAGGAGTTAAATATAGAATATTAAAGGGCTCTTTCTGACTAATGCGTAGATAAAGGTAATCCCTCATGGGATTCATCCTGCCGTAGTTTTCTTTTGTTACATGTGAAGCCATCTTTAAAAGGGAGTCATCACCGGAAGAATGATATAAGTTATAACCCCTGTCTATGAATGAAAAATAATCTTTCATTGCACTCTTAGAAAACCCTGTTCCATTATGATAATATTCAACGATGTATGTTGTATCTAATGATGTGAGGTATCTTACCCCTATCAGGTAACTTGTTGCATCATATTCCGTAGTAAAGATACTACCAGCTCTATTGATAAACACTTTCTTGTATTCATTGAATAAGGCAAACTCTCCGTGTATTTCAAAATTTGTTGTGATGTTCCTTGAAAAGTCTATGCCATATCGTGTTGTTTTACTTCCACCCCCCAGAAAGATACAATCAATATCCGTATCATAAAGTAGAAAATATAGTTTCCCTGCGAAATTTAAGTGATCAATCCTTCCAAAATCACTATTTGTGTGGTCATACACAGGTACTAAAACAGGTGTAAAAGAAAATGTCTTTAAAAAGCCATCAAAGCTCTTTATGTAATCTGCTGATGCCACTATATAGCCCTCAAGGGGAAGTTCAGGATCATCAGGGTCTTTGATTCTATCAACAAATGCAATAGGGTTCCATGCATAGCCCTTCCCCCATTTTAAAGTCTTCTTTCCCATCTCTAAGGTGAGAGATGGTGATGGTTTTAAAGATAGATATCCCTCATAGAGGTCAGTTTCTTCCGACCATCCAAGATATGATTCCTGAAAATCCGTGTTTATTTTCGTATAAAGTTTGAAGATCCCCTTTTCATAACTTCCGTCTAATTGAATGGTAAAATTATACTCTTCGACTGTGTTTCCTTCATTACGATTATAAAATCTTAGTTTATAAAGGGAGGAATCTTTATCAAGAATAAAAAGGACAGGGCGAAGCTCGATGTATCCTCCGATATGATATGGCTTTTTCTCTATCTCTGATATATCAAAGGCATACTCTTCCTGTGCGATGGCAATTTCGGAAAAAAAAATCAACAAAGATAAGAGGATCATCAATAATTTCATTTATCGCAATGATCCCACATTAGGCATGAATGTTAAGGTAAAAACCTCATCGTTGAATTCTCTTCTCTTAACCTTTGCAAATATTATGACTGATTTATAATCTTTGTATAGAGGGCTATCTGTCTCAATAATAGATGGTCTTATTATGCCGCCTCCAAAATCCTTGATTTTTTTGAAATAGATTGTTTTTATCAGCATAGAGGCTTCCGTGAGACACTCAATTTTAATGGGCAGGATTGTTTCTTTATCTACCCACATCTTCAGTTTATCATAGGCAACAGTCTTCGTCTTTGCCTTAAGATACAAAAGATACGAACTATCCATCTCTTCCATGTGTTCTACATTATATTCTGTTGCATAATCAAGGCGCAATATGTCTGAATTATTAAACACCCCGCCTACAACCGACTGAAGACTTGTTATGCGAATAGGTTTGCCTACATTGGGAATGTAAAGCCACATATTGTCTCCAAGTCTTAAAGTGCTTCTTCCTTTTTCGCTCGCTGGTGATATAAATAATGCTGTTACTTTATCCTGCCCTTTTTTAATAATAAAAAGTACAAATTCCTTTTTCCTGCCATCAGGTTCAATATTTATCAATTTTCTATATGACTCATAGGATTCAGGATTAAGGTTCCTATCTACCTTCATCAGAAGCTGAGCACTGTCTATTGCATGAACAGCAACTGGAAATATAATTGCTATAAGAATAGTTACAATACTGATCATGTTGGATCTCTTTATTATCTCAATAAAACTTCTGTAAGGATAGAGTGCACTACGCTCTTACTTGGGATTTAAGACCCTTTTCACAGCATCATTTGCAATGCCTTTAAACTCAAAATAAGTCATACCCTTACTTTTCATAGCGTTAATCATTTTGCCACCGAAGGTTTCAGCAATCACTATAGTCACACCTTTCTCAGCAAGGAAATTTGCTGTTGAAGGACCAGCTCCCCCTCTTACACCCTTGTGAGGATTCTCAATAACTTCTATCAATTTGCCAGTGCTATTGAATATGAGATAGTAGGGGCTGCGGCCTGCTATAGTGCCCACGTTAGATGTAGCGTTTTTGTTATTTGATGCAACCGCAATTTTCACTCCATCCTCCTGGCTAGCATAAGTTATGGCTGACATCAGAAACAACATTGTAAGACTCAAAAAAGATATTCTCTTCATATTAAACTCCTCCTATACATATCTTAATGCCTCAATTGGTTCCATCTTTGATGCCTTATAAGCAGGCTGAAGGCTTGCTATTACAGAAATTATAATTACTATTATTGAGATTACTAAGACATCTTGTAAATGCAGGGTTGGTGAAAGCAAAAGCCCTGTTTGCCTGCCAAAATTAAATGTAATTTTAGCGATATTCAGTATAAAGATAATTGCAATACCAAGAATATTGCCAAGTATGACACCAAAAACCCCAAGAGAAAAGCCTTCTATTACAAACATTGAAAGAATTTTTTCAGGCATTGTACCCATGGCAGCAATAGTGCCGATCTCTCTTATCCTCTCATACACCGCCATAACCATCACGTTCATGATGCTGATAAGAACTATAGCTATAAGCATGAGTTTTATAAAGAATGTCATAATATCTATCATTCTTGCTATATTGTAAAACGGATGAAGCTTTTCCCACGTATGCACCTCAAATTTTGGCTTTCCTTTTTTGTTAAGTTCCTTTGAGAGTTCATCGTTCAATTTACTTGATACTTCATGGAGTTTGTCAAAATCTTTAAGTCTTATAGCAATTTCACTTATCTCCATTTCATCCATTCGGAGGATGTCCATTGCATCCTCTATATGTATGTAGCCATCCCTACCCCCAGGACCTATGACACTCTCAACTACCCCACTAACTCTGAATTGCCTCCCGTTAACAGAACCATCCTCGTTAGTTGCAATTATGACAACGGTATCTCCAACCTTTACCTTCATACCTTCTGCAAGCAGTTCGGGAACAAGGATTTCCCCTTTTCGGATAATCTTTTTTCCCTCTATTATTCTTGCAGGGAAAAGTGGTATAGTCTTTATCTCTTCCGCAGGATCTATGCCATTGAGCCTGATGTTGGTCGTCTCAACAAAATTGCTAAACATACCCCCAAATTTTATCCTGATTGAATGAACCTCTATGTCAGGAATTTCACTTATCGCTTTCGCTACTTTTTTTATTGCCTGAGGTCCCAGACTCATAGTAAGGGGCAGACTTTCTATTGAAGCAACATAACCTTTCTTGTGAATTTGCATATGCCCTAAAAAGGAGTCTGTGACCTGACCGATCATCATGTTTTTAAAAGAGCTTGAAACTGAGACAAACACCAGCACAAATACAACACCTATGGTAATCAATGAGGCTGTGAGTAATGTCCTTCTTTTATATCTCATGAGGTTTCTTATGGCGATCTTAAATAGTTTAAACATGAATTTTTCTAACCTCTCTACCGGTCAGTTCCCCGTCTTCTAGTGTATATGTAATTTCGGCTTCTGAGACAATCTTCTGATCATGGGTTGAAAAGATAAATGTTGTCCCGAGATCATCTTTCATCTTCTTCATAATGCTGAGAACCATATATGCCGTTTTGTGATCCAGATTGGCAGTTGGTTCGTCAGCTAACACAAGCTTCGGGCTTGTAATTAAAGCTCTTGCTATAGCTACTCTCTGTTTCTGCCCGCCTGATATCTGGTCAGGATATTTGTCTTTCTGTTCGGTCATCCCTACTGCATCAAGAAGAGCAAGGATACGTCCTTTCCTTTCGCTCGAAGGGACATTCTGTATCATAAGTAGTGGGTACTCAACATTTTCATATACCGTAAGCACAGGGATAAGGTTAAAATCCTGAAATATGAAACCTATGGTTTTACCTCTAAAAGATGCGGCCATGCGCCTGTCAAGGTGGGAAACGTTTTTATCAGCTACCTTCAATATGCCTGAAGTTGGTTTGTCAAGACACCCGATAAGGTTCAGGAGAGTGGTCTTTCCACTGCCGGAAGGACCAGCAAAGGAAACAAAGGCAGCTTGTTCAATCTCAAAACTTAACTCTTTGAGAGCCTCAGCTTTTATTTTCCCAGTCTCGTAAATTTTGGACAGATTTTCAGCTCTTATGAGACTCATGGCCTTTTTTTAAATATTTATTATGGACCGACTTATTTATAGTAAACGACAAAATAAAGTCGTCATTGCGAGAAGTGATAGCGACGAAGCAATCTATTGAGATTGCTTCGCTTCGCTCGCAATGACATTCCAAATTCCAACTTATTTAAGTCGTTCACTATAATTTATCGTATTAATAACTTTTAGCAGGGGCTTTTTAATAGTTGACAAATCATATAAAAATTATTGCATATCATAGAGTTGATACTTTTACCATTTTATTTTTCTAAAATTACTCTTTTCACCGGCTCTCTTACAAATAAAAGAGGAAACACAATATCACTTAAACAACATGGTATCCACACTGCAAAGAAAAGAAACAAAAAAATTACAATGTAGGAAAATACACTTAAGATCTCTCCTTTAGCTATAATAGTATGAAACAATGATGCCCAAGTGCTTAATAAAACATGTCCACTGTGAGGGATTTTTGTTGTTGGTCTAAAATATTCTATAGCAATTCCTAAAATTGCTAGTGGGTTAACAAGCCACCACTTTTCAATAAAACCTATATGAACACCTCTATGTGGCATCTGGAGCAAAACTTCACCAAAATAGGGAATTAATGAATCACTTATTGTGGCTATACCTATGGAACCCACATAACCAATAACAAGTAAAATCACAAGCAGTAAACAGTCTTAGCTGGTTTTTCTGATATTTTTCTATAACATCTTTTACCATAAGTCCCTCTTCTATTTATAGATATCAATAAAATCCTGCTTCCTTTTCCTCCACCTCTTCCAAAACCGAATGGCATATTATTCTCCTTTGTTAACTAAAAATAGTGTCAAGAACCATCATTAAAATAAATTCGACGAACACGCCAATAGTATCTTCAAAGTCATTACCCCGTGAATGCGTCTCAGGTATGATTTCCTCGCTCATCACAAAAAAAGCATAGCTCCAGAAACAAAAGCCATGCCATAAGGAAGAAGAGAATCAGCATTCATAGGCAGAGATAATCACTTCAATCACTGCCTCTTTTTCATATCTAGCATGAACCGTAAAGGCATTTTATTCCAATTCCAACTCTCTTAAAATTTTTTTCTTTTGGGCAATCTCGTCTTCGAGGTCCTCTATTGCTATCCATTGTTGAGGGGTGGCATCATGCATGGGAAGTGCAGCCTTACGATCATCGAGTTCTGCTTTGAGTTTCTCTATTTCTTTTTCTAAATCACTCGAATGTTTCCCCTCTGACTCTTTCATAATTGGTTGGGGAGAAGTATCTTTCGCAGATAAAGAGACTTTTTCATCGCCCTGTTCTTTTGTAGCAGTTAGTTCTCCCTTTTTACCCTTCTGTGGAGATTTTTCTTCGGCTTTTCGCGAGACACTTGGATAAAGATCAAGATTGGTGTGGGGAAGAAACATTGCTGCCACAAACTCATCCATGAATTGAGGGTTGACTGAAAGCTCAAAATAGGTCATCTTTTTTGCAATCAGGTTGGCTTCTTCCAAGGCATGTGTGGAAAGAAGTGCCATTCTCGCTCCACTAAGGGAACTGTTGCCGATGAACTGAATCTTTTCTATAGGTATGTCAGGCAAAAGGCCGATAGTAATTGCACGCTTTATATTCAAATAATTACCGAACCCTCCGGCTACAAATATGCGGTCAAGGTTTTGAAATGTCATCCCCACGCTTTCAATAAGTACTTTGGCTGCTGAGAGTATTGCTGCTTTTGACCTGATGACATTCCCAATATCCGTTTCCGTGAAAACGATATCCTTCCCTGTGCCAGATTCGTTAGCAAAAACTAAAATGAATTCTAATTCTTCTTCCCGGTGCCGGATGCGGGGGTTCTCGGAGTCCTTCTGAAATTTCCCTGTTGGATCGATAATGTTATTTAGAAAAAGTTCAGCTATGAGATCAATTAATCCAGAGCCACATATACCACGTGCTTTAATTCCCCCAATTGTGGAGAGTTTAACTTCAGTATCCTCGATTTTCACTTTCTGAATTGCTCCTGTGGTTGCTCTCATACCACACCTGAGACCGCCGCCTTCAAAGGCTGGTCCTGCAGAAGCAGAACAGCATACCAGCCACTCATGATTGCCAAGAGCTATCTCTCCATTGGTTCCAAGATCAAGAAGGGCAGAGATTTGAGAAGAGTTGTGTATGCCTGATGAGAGAATACCTGCTGTGATATCTCCCCCCACGTAACTGCTTACACCAGGCGTGAAGATGACGACTGCTTGAGGGAGTATATCAATCCCAAGGTCTAATGCGCGAATAGGAGTATAGGTATTGGAAGCGGGAATGTAAGGTTCAAGTCTGATACTACATGGATTTAATCCCAGTAATAGATGGATCATAGTGGGATTACCCGCAGCGACAATCCCTGTTATTTGTTCTTTATTAATACCGTTTTCAGAAACAAGTTGCTTAATGAGTTGGTTAACGTTTTCTATAATTGCATTATTAAGAGGAGAAAGACCGTCTTTCGTGCAGGCGAAAATGATCCGGGTAATCACATCCTCTCCATAGCTAATCTGCTTATTGTAGGTGGCGTTAACACCCATTACTTCACCAGTCCCAAGATTGATCAATTCGGCTACCACTGTTGTGGTACCCACATCCAGGGCAATGCCGAAGTTATTTATGGAGGTATTACCTGGTTCAACATGGATGATTTCTGTTGTACCATTATGCTCCCATGATGTTACTGTTATTTCCCAGTTGCTCTGTCGAAGTAGTGTGGGTAGATTTCTCAGGCACGGAAGACTTATGCCCAGGTTTGCAACTTCTTCTTTCTTTTTTATCTCTCTAAAAAGACGTTCTTGATCAGGCAAGGTATCGTTAAGATTGGGTGGGGGAAGGTTGAGGAAAGTTTTTCGGGTTAAGGGGTGGTAATAAGAAACATCTCTCTGATCAGTGAATTCCTTTTCAACTTTTTCTGGAAAACTGTAAGAAAGAGTTGTTCCTGTTTTTAGGATCTGCTCTCCTTCCAGTGCTGCTTGTGGGGGAATTGAGACAACAAGATCACTGTGAATCTCTGTTTGACAGGCGAGTGCGTAACCCTGTTGTATCTCATCTGTTGTGAGAAAAGTCACGAAAGAGTATTTCTTCTCGTATGTACCTTCAAGTATTTGGACTTTGCATCTCCCACAGACCCCCTCTCCTCCACATTCACTGTTAATATAGATGCCTGCCTGGTGAGCTGCTTCAAGTATAGTTTCCCCTTCCTTTATATGAACTTCTTTTCCTTCTGGTTTGAATAAAATCTTATACTCTCTCATAGAAATTTCCTCTTTCTTAGTAGAAGTATTATCAAAAGCTTTTCAATTTTCTCTTCTAGCTCCTTATCCACCATAGCTTCTTTCTCCAAATACTTGAGTTCCTATCCTCACCATATTTGCTCCTTCTTCCAGAGCAATTTTATAAGAATTGGTCATACCCATTGAAAGATATTTCATTTCTACATTAGGCATCTTAAGCCTTTTAATGCGTTCAAATATCTTCCTGGTTTCTATAAAATAAGGTCGGGATTCTTCAGGATTTCCAAATCGAGGTCCCATAGTCATTAAACCCATTACTTTTATATTCTGCAACCTGGAAATCCCTGCTATTAATTCCTCAGCAGTTTCTGGCAGTACTCCTGATTTCTGAGGTTCTCTTCCACTATTTATCTCAATTAAGACTGGCATCACTTTGCCAATCAGGACACATCTTTTATTAATCCCTTCAGCAACCTCTTTTGAATCAATAGTTTCTATCATATCAAACATCTCTAATACTTTCCTTCTTAAGAGATCGTGCTTTTCAGTTTTTGAGATTCCAATAAAATGCCATTGTGCTCTCTTTCCTATAAATTGATAAACTCTCTTCGCTTCCCCAATATAATTTTCTCCAACAATTTTTACTCCAGCTTTGATTGCCTCCAAAATCTCTTCCGACTTCCTCCCCTTCGCAGCTGCCACCAATTCAACTCCGCTCGGCAATTCACTCAATATTTTTTGGACGTTTTCTTTGATCATAAGAACCTACTTTACAGATTAATTCATTCTGCTTTTTCTTCTGTTGCGTGAAAGTTCCCACATAAGGCACTAACTTCTGAATGTGCAGTAAAGATTGGGATCAGAACAACCGCAGCATTCAGTTATTACTCGGAGCATAAAATAGTTTACATGTCATTGCGAGGAGCATAGCGACGAAGCAATCCTAACATACGACCATAAAATGAGATTGCT
>SMTZ1_10003200_pt1 | contig 28643 bp, 29 predicted proteins | sample DeeMarSWOR136_30_FD_25667 | JGI IMG/M metagenome (IMG submission 25667)
AGTGACATGATGATTCTGGTGAGCTGTGCAGGTTAGGATAAACGAAATTCGCGCTTAAGGAGGAACAGATATGGACGATGTCTATGTCCGCTTGGCAAACCATCTGAAGGACCTGATCATGGGATACCCATTTAGTGAAGCCCTTGTAGAACTTCTTAAGGAGACCTACACTCCCATCGAAGCCCAGGTTGCCCTGGCTATCCCCAATGACCTGGCGCCCTTGGAAGTGGTGGATATGAAAACCATTGCCGCTCGCGCAGACCTGCCCGAGTCCACCGTGGCAGAAGCCGTCGAGTCCCTTGCCAGCCGCAACGTACTTTTCAGTTCTACGACGCCGGCAGGAGAAAAGGGCTATGCCCTTCTCCAGGTAGGGTACGGCATGCCCCAGTCCTTTTTTTGGGGCGGCCAACAAGACGAGCAGGCGAAGCGTATGGCCAGGCTCATCCTCAAATACTTTAACGTGCCTACCACGGGGGAGATTTACGGGGGTGTGCCCACCAAAACCTTCAAGTATAGCCCAGCCAACTTGTCCGTTGATGTCTCCATGCAAGGGGTGTTACCCCATGAGCAGATGGGCCCCATTGTGGATGCGACCACCAAAATTGCAGTGGCCCATTGTCCGTGCCGCATGTCTGCCAAGATTCTTGGCAGAACGGATTGCCAACACAGCCTAGAGGTCTGCCTGAAGTACGACGAGTTGGCCGAGTTCGTGATTGACAGGGGTCTTGCCCGCGAGATCTCGAAGGACGAGGCCCGGCAAATTCTTCAAGATTCTGAGAAAGAGGGTTTAGTCCACATGGTGGACAATACCCAGGGGCAAATCAAGCATACGTGTAACTGTTGTGGACACTACTGTTGGAATGTGGGCATAATCAGGCGGCGCAAGATCCCTCGGGATGCCCTGATGGCCGTATATTTTACCCGGGCAACCGACTATGACGAGTGCATAGGTTGTGGAGCCTGTGCAGAAATATGTCCCGTGGATGCTGTGGAGATGGTGGATGATCAGCCCAAAGTGGATCTGAATTGGTGCATTGGCTGTGGTGTGTGTGCCGTATCTTGCCCCGCTGAAGCCATTTCAATCACACGCGGATCCGAAAAGGCCGCCCCGGAAAACTTTGCCCAACTGCATGAACGGATCAAGGTGGAGAGAGGATTAGCATAAACCTGGAATTTGAAAGGATAAGGATTGACCGGCCAGGGACAGGCTCAGGGGGTGCTCTCCTTATTTTAGCAATTCTCTGACCAACTCAAGCAATCCTTCCGGCTTCATGGGTTTCTCTATATACCCGTCGGGGAGAGGGATGTCAGGGTCTTTTCTCATCATGCTTTCCTCAAATCGCTGGCCTCTGGCAACCCCGGTGATAATGATCACAGGAATGTGTCTGGTCTCCTCATCCTTTCTGAGATCACGATACATGGCAATCCCCCCTTTACCTGGCATCATGATGTCCAAAAGAACAAGATCCGGTTTTTCAGCCTTTACCTTCTCCATGCCTTCTACCCCGTCCTCAGCACTTATGGCTAGATAGCCATTCTCTTCCAGAACGGCAGAGGCAAAATCTATTGCCTCAGGCTCATCATCCACGATCAAGACCCTCTTTGCCATAATTTATAACTCCTTATATTTCTTTCCTGTACGGTAGATGCAGGGAAAAGGTGGTGCCCTTACCCGCGTCTGATTCAAAGCTGACTCTCCCACCGTGTTCCTCAATCGTCTTCTGGGTTACAAGCAGACCGAATCCACTCCCTTTTGAGCCTTTCGTCGTGAAGAAGCGTTCAAATATCTTTTCCTGAATCTCTTTTGTCATTCCCATGCCATTATCCGAAACATCGAATCGAATCCCATCCCCCACTTTCTGAGTCTTTATGGTGACACACCAGTTCTTTTCCTTATTGCCATCAAAAACACAGGCATCTATGGCATTGGTGACCAAGTTTAGCAGACACCGGTGTAGGCCAGCGGGATCGAGAAAACATATGTCTATGGACGGATCAAAGTCCTTAACCAATTTGATATTATATCTCTTGGCCTTCTCATCCATAAGGTCAAAAACATCCTGGGCAATATGGTTTGGCGAACAGGATTCCAGTTCGGGTTCACGCTCTCTGGAATAAGTCAGCATATCCATGACAAGGTCCGAGATCTTTGCCACGTTGTTCTGGACGATACCCCACCCTTTGGTCAACAAAGGTTGCTTGTCCTTTTTCAGTCCCGTATTGACCATGTAAATTCCGCCCTCAAGGCCGTTTAAGATGTTTTTAATATAATGGGCCATACCCGCGACCGTTTGCCCTACAGCTGAAAGCCTTTCCCGCTCTATCAACTCCTTTTGCAGTAGCTTGATCTTCCTTAAATCCTGGAAGAAGCCCACACTGCCAATCTCTTCTCCATCCTTGTAGAGGAGCGTGGCTGAGAGACGGATAGGCACCCTGTCACCATCCTTGGATAGGACCTCCACCTCGAGATCTTCCACCCTGCCCACGGCTCCGGAGTCAGGATCGTACATTTCCTTCTTGATCTCACGTGCCACCTCGGGAGGGTGATATATCTGGGTAATGTGCTTATGGCCTATCACCTCCTCACTTTTATAACCTATCAGTCTCTCGGCTGCCTCGTTGAAGATAAGGATGGTCCCCTCCCGATTTATACCAATGATGGCATCAATGGAGCTCTCGATAAGGTTTTTTTGAAAGTCATATACCTCTCTCAGTTCCTCTGTCGCATCCTTAACCTTAGCCTCTAGATTACTCGTATATTCCTTTAGCCTCTGCCTCATCCACAACGCTTCCTGGGCGCGCTTGATGGCGATCATAAGTGCCTCGTCTCTAATGGGCTTGTTGAGGAAATCAGAGGCCTCAAGCTTGAGGGCTTCGATAGCCGACTCCATATCACCGTGGCCGGTAATGACGATCACCTGGGCTTCGGGATCAAGTGCCTTGACCTGCCTCAAGACCTCGAGACCATCAATATCAGGCATCTTGATGTCTGTTAAAACAATCTTGGGGGTTTCCTTCCGAAACATCTTGAGCCCCTGCTTCCCATCTTCAGCAGTAATCACTTCAAAGCCTTTGTGACCCAGGGAAATGCTCAAGAGTCTCCTGATACTCTCCTCGTCATCTATGAGCAGTATTCTTGTCTTCTCATTGCGCTCCATTTTCATCCTCGTCACAGACGGGAAAAGTGAGTTTAAAAGTGGCGCCTTTTCCCAGCTCACTCTCCACCTCGATGGTCCCGTCATAATCTTTCACGATACCATAACTGATAGATAGACCCAAACCGGTTCCCTTTCCCACTTCCTTGGTTGTAAAGAAGGGCTCGAAGATCTTGTCTTTCAGATCATCGGGGATTCCAGTACCCGTATCTGTGACAGTCACCACAACGCGGCCATTTTCTTGAAAAGATCTAACAGTCAATACGCTCTCAACATCTCCCCTTGCAAATTTCCCTTTCCTTGCTTCCATGGCATTCCGTGCATTGACCACTAGATTTATAAAAACCTGTTCCAGCCTGTTCGTATCACCCATGATAGGAGGGATGTCATCCTTCAGGTCAAGCACCACCTTGATACCGCGCAACCTCAGTTGTTGCCCCAACAGGGTAAAGACGCCCCTAATCGGCTTATTTATATAAACCTTTTCTTTTTCTATCTCGGTTTTACGACCAAATTGCCGCAAGTGACTTATGATATTTACCGCCCGATCCACTTGTTCCTTCATATGTCTGGAGACTTCGGGCATATCGTCCCAACCCTTACCACCCTGTTCAACCACATTGTGAATGAGATCAACCCCTATCTGTATGGCACTGAGGGGTTGATTGAGCTCGTGGGCCACGGCTGAAGCCATTTCTCCGAGGGTTGACATCTTGCTGGCCTGAATGAGCTGCGACTCCTTTGCTACACTTTCTGTAATGTCCACGGTCACGGCCACAATGCCGAATTTCTTGCCTCGTCTCCTCTGAATGGCATACACATTTACATAAAAAGGGGTACCATCCTTTTTATAGTGCCTGATGTTCTGATAGACGCTGCTCAGTCTAGAGGTTTCATCATCTTTGCTGGAAAGAACGCCATCAGGATAATGGTAATTACCCAACGTCATGAATGACTTCCCGATCAATTCCTCCTTTTCATACCCGTAGATTTCCAGGGCCCGTTCGTTCACATCCGAGATATTATAGGACCCTTTCTCCAGAATAAAAATGGAATTCGGCGTCGAATCGAAAATCGTCCGGTATTTTCCCTCCGACTCACTTAGCTGGGCCTTCGATGCAATAAGGGCTTCTTCTGCCCGCTTGCGCTCCGCGATACACCATTCTTCTAGCTGGAAAAGGTCCCAGAAAAGCTGTGCGCCCAAATGGTCAATCAACCGGATATGTTCAGGCTTGCTCCGTGAGATTTCTCTGGTTACCTCTTCAAGACCCGTCAGCTCGATGATCATATCGAGCCCTTTGAGCTTGTAAAGATCGTGGTAATCTCTTGTCGTAAAAATACCTTTTTGCTGGGCGTAGCGGTAACCCATAGCATCAGGGTTGATATCCGAAACCCCGACGAGCTTCATCCTGAGATGGCTGAGCGTTTCATCGAATATAATATCCATAATCCTCTTGCACCCGCGGCCGCCGCCCACGATGGCCACGTTCACCACCTTTTTATGTGCCATACTGGAATCCCTTTTCAAAAAGTTTCATTTGGGAGGCAATCATTGAGAGACAAACGGCTTAAGAACTGCGCTCCTAGCCATTTCTTTGCCACCGCATTTGCTCTCTTTCCATTTTATATCTTTGGCACAGCAAACTGAATGATTTTGCTCAAGATGGTCTGATTATAGAAGCCGATCAGAATAATGGCAAGCGCCACAGCAATGGTCGGAATTAGCATGCTGAAGGGGGCTTCCTCTATTCTCCTGGTGACCTCACCGTTGTGCGTGTTTTCGCCGTGGGAGTCGTGAAACACATATCCGATCTCTATGATCCTAAAAAAGAGAATAACATTGATGAGACTGGATCCGAGAAGTGCTGCCACAAAGGCCCATTGATTTGCGATTACAGCCCCCTGGATAAGGTACCACTTACTGAAGAAACCACAGGTGGGCGGCACCCCGATGATGGATAGAGCCCCAACCACAAATGCTGCCATGGTGAAGGGCATCTTCCGAAAAAGGCCCTTAAAATCAGATAATTTGCGACTTTTCACCTTATACATGATAATGCCAGCCACGGTAAAAAGCCCTGCGGTCATGACCGCGTCATTCAAGATATGGAGAATGGCTCCCTTCATGGCCGTCGTGTTGGCAAGCCCCACACCACCCACAATGTAACCCACCTCTGCAACCACAATGTAGCAGAGCATCCGCTTGAAATCCTTTTGGGCAAGGGCCATAATGGCCCCTGCACAAATGGCCACAAAACCAGCCCATACCATTATTTGGGTGATGGGAAGCACTTGGATGGAAAGGTGAGGCTTAAACACCGAAAACAGAATCCTGATCATCACATAAAGGGATATCTTGGTCATCAACGGGGCAACCAGGGCGCTCACCGCCGATGGGGCCTTCGTATAGGCGTCTGGGAGCCACACGTGGACGGGGAAGAGGGCCATCTTGACGGCCAACCCTGCAAGGAGGAATGCGATGGCCGTCACAATGACTTTGGAGTGATATAACCCGGGCAATATCTCCTGAACGTCTGCCATGTTCAGAGAACCCGTGGAGATGTAAATATACCCGATCCCCAGAAGGTAGAAGCAGGCACCAATGGTGCCCATCACAATGTACCTGAAGCACGCCAAGGGCGCTCCATCCTCTCCAATAGCGATGAGCGCATATCCTGCCAGCGATGCGATCTCTAAGAAGACGTAGAGGTTAAAGAGATCACCCGTTATAACGATGCCCAGGAAACCTGTGACCTGGAGCAGGAACACGGTGTAGAAGTAAACCGCCCTCTGCGGGAGTTCCTGCTCCACACTCTCCTTGGAATAGACGGCCACGATCAGGCTGATCACGGAGATGACGATTAGCATCATGGCATTGAGATGATCCACCACATACTCGATCCCGAAAGGAGGTGGCCAGCCCCCCAGCCGATAGTGAATCGTGCCTCCATCAATGACCGCATACAGGGTCTTAATGGAGGCAATCGTACATACAAGAAGAGCCAAAACCATCCAGAAATAGCACAGACCCCTCCTAAAGAGTCCGATGAGGGGACAAATAAAGGCAGCTATAAGGGGAATGACCACAATCAGGATCGGCGTCTGGGCCACCATCTTATCCGCCTCTCCTCATGCTTAAGATGATTTCGTCTTCCTCCAAGGTGTTGTATCTCCTGTAAACCATGATGGCGACTGCCAATGCGACACCCAGGGTGGCCACCATGACCACGATGGCTGTGAGCATGAGCACATGGGGCAACGGATTGGCATACTGCATGACATCGATGGCATGGGTTCCATGGTCTCCATGGGCATGTTCCAGAATGGGAACAGTCACATTCCCCTTTTTGACAGACGTGGAGATGTAGAAGAATATGATGGCCGACTGGAATATGTTCATGCCGATGATCTTTTTGATCAGGTTTCGCTTTGCCATCATGGCATAAAAGCCTATCATCATGAGCCCAATGTACATCCAGTAGTTATAGTGACCAACGATGAAATCAAACATGTGCCCTCCTCCGTGGCTAGTCCCGGGTACGCTCCGAAAGAAGCCCCCTAAATGCCCTCTGAACCGCACGAGGTACGGAGCGGTGGGGGTACAATCACTTTTGCCTCCTCCGACTTCTCCTGAGCAATAAGATGCAGGCCATGCCCGCCGTGAATATGACCGTTGTCTCGCCCAATGTATCGTACCCCCTGTAGTCAGCAAGGACAGACGTGACCACATTTGGGGTGGCTGTCTGTTCGAGACTGTTGTGGAGATAGTAAGGGGATACATGAGAGCTGGCGGGCGAATGGGGGTCCCCCCACTTGGGCATATCCAGAGTGCCGTATATGAGTGCCACCCCCACAACTATTGCCGTTATGAGGCTTAAGGCTTTCAATCCTTTGACCTCCTTCTCGTTTTACTGACGGCTCCTATACAGAGCACCGTTCCAATGCCTGCACTCACAGAGGCTTCTGTGAAGGCAACGTCCACAGCGGCCATCTGAGTCCAGAGAAGACACATTAGGAAGCTATAGGCGCCCAGTATGATGACAGCACTCAAGAGATCTTTCACCATAATCGCTGCTATGGCACATATGAACACGAAGAGAACCAGGATCAGATCGAATGGAAGGATCATTATCCCCCTCCTTTCCCCAACGTGCCATCTTCAATCTCAAGTTCGCATGTCCAGATCTCCTCCCCGCACCTGAAGGCCGCCCTAGAAATGGCGTGCGTGGCGGTGGGTTGAGCTAAGAACATGAAAACGGCGATGAAGATGATCTTCACACTGGTCAAAGAAAATCCATGATACACAGCCAGACCGGTCAGTGACAAAAGCACGGCTAGGGTATCTCCTTTTCCGGTGGCGTGTAGCCTCGCAAAAAAATCAGGGAACCGCAGGAGACCTAATGTGGCCGTGGTAAAGAAGAAAAAACCAGCCAAAACGAGCAGTATTGAAATGACATCTGTGATTAGCATGACACTTCTCCAGATCTCTCAAGGTACTTGGCCAGTACCAGACAGCCGATAAAATTCAGAAGGGCATAGACCATACTGATGTCTATGAACATTTCTACCCTCCCATAGATAACGCCCATGAGGAGCAGAATAATAAGCGTCTTGGTTCCAATGGCAGAGATGCCAGCTGCCCTGTTCAGGACACCCGGTCCGCAGGTGGCCCTGTAGAGACAGAATAAAACCAGGACGCACATAGCCACACCAATGATCAAGAAGAAATGGGTCATTTTTCACTCCCTTCGTCCTCATCTGTTTCACCCACGGTGAAGATGGCAAAAAAAATGGTACACATTACCGCCATAACGGCCAGGGCAACACCAATCTCAACACCCAAGATCCCCAAAGATCTTGCATCTGCCGAATTGACCCCCAGTATTTTGCTCAGTTTACCATAGTCGAGATAGTTTCCCCCCAGAATCAGGCAGAGGACTCCTATACCTCCATAAATGAAGACACCCACACTGCTAATGGCGCCTGCCATTTTCTCGGACATCCGCCTCCTCGTTTGCTCTAAGCCGTGGCTGATGACCAATAAGACAAAGCCTGCCGCCAAAATCACGCCCCCTTGAAAGCCACCCCCTGGGCTGTGATGCCCATGCATGACCACATAAAGAGCATAAACCACGATAAAGGGCATAAGGACTCTGGCCAGCGTCTTAATGATGACGTCGTCGCTCTCACGTATCATGTGTGTCTCCTTCCCCCCCCCCCCCTGCCCTCCCCCTCGAGGGGGAGGGGGTGACTTAGATCCGAAGCGATCCGTAAATGCGCGCTGCGTCCAGGACATCCTGAACATAGAGATGATCCGCCTCCATAAATATATGCGCCACCCTGTCCTCCATCTCGCCGGCGTTCAGATCATCAGCGACTTTTTGACTCAAGGCATGCACATAAAAAACGCCATCCCTGATGTCCATTGTAATGGTACCGGGGGTGAGCGTAATGGAATTGGCCAAGGTTACATTAGAGATATCTGTTTCCAGTTTTGTTTTGAACGTCAGAACCTGAGGATTAATGGGCATCTTGGGGCTTAATGCGAGAGAGGCCACATGGACGTTGGCCAATAGAATCTGATGTAGAAGCCAGGGGATATACTTGATAAACCGCCAGGCCACCGTGCGCACATCACCAACCCTCACATTGACAAACAGCAGATCATGAAACAGGTATCCCGCTAAGGCTGAACAGATCGCCCCGAGGGTAAGGTGAAAAAGATCGAACTTCCCCGAGAGCAAAGCCCAGAAGGCAAAAAGGATAACCGCTGTCCCCACCGCATTCTGAAATTGGCTCTTTCTCTTTTGGGCACCTGTGAAAAGGGCCTGGCAGGCTTTTTCCTCAAAGCATCGTGTCTCCTCACTCATAAGCTGCACGGTTGTATCCAATATGCCCACGGCGTGACCCCTCGCATCTTCTAAAATCTTGAATGCACTATCAGTTGCCTCTATCAACAGGGTGACTTCCATTCATATCCTCCCATCTCAAATACCAAGATGTTACATGTATGCTAAAGCACTCATGCACTTTGTTCACACTGCTCCATCCCTCCATTACTCCATCTTTTTCTGCTGCCCAATGAACAATACGGGTATTTCCGCTTCCTCGGCTACCCGATAAGAACAACTCGCAGAGAAAATGCCCTGCAGAGAGGATTTGCGAGAGGTTCCCATAACAATGGAAGTCGCATCATAATCCCTGGCTGCTAACAGTATCTCTTCGTACGGTTTCCCTGCATAGATATGCGCTTCAGCATCGATCCCTTCATCCAGGAAAATCTTGCGCGTTTCCGCAATTCTCTGCTTGAGGCTCCGTAGCTCCCTCACGGATAACTTCTTGTGAATCACATTGACGATCTCCAGCATTTCTATGATCCCTCTAAAACCTAGGAGATACTCCATGACTCCCTCTGAGACGGCCGACCAATCTGTGGCATATATGACGTGGTGAAACAGACCCCTCTCTAACGGGCCCGATGGGTGCGTCTCTTGGTTCAGCAGGATGACGGGCACAGGAGAGGATCGTAGCAGTTTTTTTACGAGAGAACCTTTTAACACCTTCCCGCTCCTTCGATTCAAGCTTGCTGCGATCACTGAGGGTTCAGTTTGATGCACCGCATCTAGTATTCTGGATAGGATCGGGCCTTCCCCTGCCAGAGACCTAGACTTCAACCCGTATTCCGAGAACCCTTCCTTCCAATCTACCGCCCCAATGGCATCCAGAAATATGACCTCCTCAAGGCCCAATTTGCGTAGGACCATGAGTTGATCAAAATCCTGAAAACTGGGGCTATTATCGTCTGTCACATAGAGTAGTTTCTTGATCTCCATAACTCTGCGTGGATTACCCGAGGATTTTTTTCACCAACTCTGCAAGATACTCCGGCTTGGCCGGCTTCTCCACATAGGCCTCTGGCTCGGGGACCGTTTTCCCCTCTATCTCCGTTCGAGCCGCCTGCGTCCGAAGAAAAGTCCTTTTGGCTATTCCGGAATAGATAACCACCGGGATATCTTTTAAGGTGTCGGTCGTCTTCAGTGCACGATACATTCTAATTCCACTCTGCTTCGGCATTAATATGTCCATGATAACCAGATCCGGTCTTTTTTCCCTCATCATATCCAGGGCTTCTTCACCATTTCTAGCCACGATTGGGACATAACCGTTCTCTTCCAGTACAGCAGAAACGAATTCTCTGACCTCGCCTTCATCATCCACTATGAGGATCCTTTTCTCCATTCATGTCTCCTCCCAGCATTATTTCCCGGATTCTGAATTAGCTCAGAAAGACAAATACAACAAAGAGAGAAATCAAAAAAATAAGACTTACAAATACGGGCAGTCCCATAGGGCCAAGACTCACCGTCTCCGGTCTTGTCTGCTTTCTAAACTCCTCTAAAGCTAACCGCCCCTTGCCACTTAATTTCATGTAGGAAACGGCCAGGGTACTAACGGGCTTTTTGCTCAGTTCGGCCAATCTTTCTGGCAGGATACGTACAAAAATCTTTTCGCAGATGTGAGCTACCCAGGTGCACAGTCCGGTTATCCCTGCCATGATCTGACTCAGGCCTTTGCGGTAGAACCAATCTGTATCAAGGTTAATCGCCCTCATTTCGGCCGGATAATATCCGGAAAGAATGAGAAGACAAAAGGCCAAGGCACCAAACATGAGCAACTGCAACTGACCTACCACGTGGGCAGCAGTGTATGGCACGTAATCCACCGGGTACGGAAGAATGTCATAAAGAGGCCTTGGAAAGATGGCAATGGCGACACATAAAAAGGCGGCAATACCCATAGCAAGGAGCATATTAAGGGGTGGTTCCTTTGTCCTTATGCCGGAATCTTCAGCAAAAAACGTGAAGAAGGGGACTTTGATACCTGCGTGATGAAAGACACCTGCCGAGGCAAACTGTAAGATGAGCCATATGATGGTCAGCTTTTCATGGGCTGACGCACTCACAATCATCGACTTACTTACAAAGCCGCTGAAGAGGGGAAATGCGGAGATGGATGCGGCACCAATCATGCAGAAAAGGCACGTTAGAGGCATGGTCTTGTATAGACCACCCAGATCGGTGCACCTGATCTTTCCGGTCATATGCAGTACAGAGCCTGCTGCCATGAAAAGAAGTGCTTTGTATAGGATATGGCAAAAGGCATGGGAAACTGCCCCGTTTATGGCCAGATGCGTCCCTATCCCTATACCACACATCATGAATCCCACCTGGTTAATCAGGCTGTAAGAGAGAACCCGTCTGATATCATTTTCAAGAACAGCATAAAAAATGGGGAAGGCTGTCATGAGAGCCCCCATCCAAATGAGAAGTTCGGTACCCGGAAAGGTTCTTGCCATGACGTATACCGCGCTTTTGGTGGTGAGAGCACTCATGAAGACCGCACCCGTAACCGTTGCCTCAGGATAGGCGTCCTGGAGCCAGGGATGTAGAGGTGGGATGGCTGCATTCAGCGCAATACCTATGAATATGAGATAAGAGGCCGTCCCACTCAATCCAATGTATTCAAACTCAGCCGTGCCTGTTTGTTGGATATAGAAGACGATACCTGCAAGCAGGCAAAGACCTCCAAAAATATGCACCAGGATATATCTGATGGCCGCAGCCTGAGAAGCCTTTGTCCTGCGTGCCAGAATAAGGAACGTGGAAGCTATGGCCAACAACTCCCAAAACAGGTATAGCGTGAGAAAATCTCCAGCAAAAGTGACGCCCAGAGCGCCTCCAGCATACAGGAGCGCGGCCACGTGCTGCAGATCATCTTTGACTTTGAGGGCAAAGAGGACGCCTATAAAGGTAATTATCGTGAATATGTATCCGAAGACCATGCTGAGCCTGTCCACCCGGCCAAAGACGAGGCTATAATCCAGGACTTTGACGATCCAGTATTTCCCTTCGGGCATGTTGAGAAGGGTCATAAAGACAAAAGAGGGCAGGAGCAACATATAAGCAGATTTGAGCCTTCCCCTTATAAAGGGGACAAAAAGGGCTCCAATAATCAATATGGCAGATGGCGGGATCAGGTTAGTCATAATAGTCTTCGTCTCTCTTGACGAATAGCCGCAATCCTTTTGCTATAAATATAAGGAGCACACAGGAGACGAACCCGTAAGTTGCATAGAATTCGGGAATACCCTCCCATGTGAACTCGGCGTGCTTGTGGATAAAAAAGTCAGTGATAAGGAGAATGACCAAAGATACATAGAAACCGCCCAGGAATCTCTTTACATTCCGCGGTTTGTCAAAGATCTTTAGCTCTTTTTTCATGATATCCAGCCCCCTTCATCAGATAGATGATACAAGAAAAATGATGGCGAGGTATAAAACAGCCACACAAATCACGATATGAAAAACCCTCCTATATCCTGGTGCAGGCTCATGAGACAAAATCCTCTTTTCTTGCTCCATTGGTTCACCCTCCTATCAAGCGTTCCACGGCTATGCGGGACAATTTAAAAAAAGGCTGTGGATAGAAGAAAAGCACAATAGAAGCGAAGGCCGTCACCACCGGGGGGATCACTGCCAGAATGGGGGCTTCTCTTATTCCTTCACTCTCGGCGGGATCTTTGCTGGGATTGGGCTCTGCGAAAAATCCCTGGTACACAATAGGCAGGAAATATGCGGCGTTCAGGAGTGAACTGGTCAAAAGAACGACCAATATGGGAATCTGCCCAGCCTCCAGGGATCCCAGAACCAGGTTCCATTTACTTAAGAAACCGCCCAATGGGGGGAGGCCGATAATGCTCAATGAGCCGATAAAAAAGGCCATCATGGTCACCGGCATCCTTTTTCCCAGGCCTTTCATCTCGCTGACGTTTTTCTTCCCCGTAGCCACAAGGATCGCTCCGGCACAGAAAAAGAGCGTGATTTTACCAAAACCATGCATCGCAATATGAATGACGCCCCCTGTCATTCCCTCGGGAGAAAGCAATGCGGCACCTAAGATGATATAGGAAAGCTGGGCTACCGTGGAGTAGGCGAGCCTGGCCTTCAAATTGTCCTGGGCAAGGGCAAAGATGGAGCCCACAAGGATTGTCACAGAGACGAAATAGATGGTTAAGACGCCCAGGTCCAGATCCTGCATCAAATCCACACCATATACGTGAAAGATGATGCGCAGGACGCAAAAGACACCCGCCTTTACCACAGCCACCGCGTGTAGCAAGGCACTCACGGGGGTTGGCGCCACCATGGCCGAGGGCAACCAGGAGTGCACGGGCATGACGGCCGCCTTTGCAATGCCCAGCAGATAGAGCAAAAACATAACCATAAGCATTACGTCAGACGCGGCTCCCGCCAGGATGCCCTGGTCAGAAAAGTCCAATGTGCCGGTGAATGTATAAGTCAGGACAATGGCCGGAAGGAGTAAACCAATGGACGTCCCCATGAGATAAGTGAGATATTTTCTCCCTCCAAAGCGAGCCTCAGGGTCCTGGTGGTGGGTCACCAGAGAATACGTGGACAGGGACAACATCTCATAGAAAAGGTACATGGTGAGGAGATTCGCTGCGAAGGCCACCCCGATCGCCGACGAGAGGGCGATGGCAAAGTAAGAGAAGTAACGGGTTTGAGAGTGCTCCTTTAAGGGACGCATATATCCAATGGAATAGACAGATGTGACAATCCAGAGAGAAGAGGCAACCAGGGCGAAAAGCATGCCCAAAGGATCGACCCTGAACGCAATACCCACCCCAGGGAGGACGTCAAGCAAATTGAAGACCAGGTTTTGTCCATTCAGAACAAATGGAACCATGGAGCAAACGATGCTAAATTTGGAAAGGGCTATGAGGAGGGTCCAGAATTCCCTGAGGTTGGGTCTTTTGTGAGAGGCTATAATCAGGAGCGCCCCGAAAAAGGAGACAGCTATGGCCAATAGGGGTCTAACAGAATGAATCGTTTCCATGACTTAGCCTTGAATTCCATCCAGGGAACCGGTTGTTATCCCCAATTCCCCTAGGGTTTTTAGTTTTTGTGCTGGCTCCTTTATCCTGTGGCATATCTCCTTCAATGGCTCCAGAGAAAGCATTCTATCGCACGAAAAAGAAAAGAATGTGAGTTAGTGATCTATTCTACAACGTGGCACTAAATGTCAACTCTATTCTGAGCGATTGCCCATCCACTAACTTTTCTTAGGCCCTCCTTCTTTTCCGGATCAGAAATGAGCCATTTTTCGCAAGGCCAAGGAAATCAATTAATTACGCGGAGACGTACTGGGAGTATGCCGCACAAGGAATTCCAGAGCTCAACGCAGAGATTGCAGAAAAGGGCCATTTCTGGATGGAAACTTGCCAAGATATGGATCTGATTTAGATTTCTTTAATAAACTTTTTTTTCCTTTTTGTCTAATATTTTAGCCATCATAGACAATCATCAAATGGGAATGTGCTTACCTTCCCTCTGTTTGCCTCATAATCTATTTTTACATATGATCCATAACCATCAAAATCCCTAAATGAATCTGCGAACTGCTACTCTTGAGGGGGTTAGTCGGGTAAGGCCGAGTGATTTTGATTAGGCAATTTGTAGGCATCCATGATATAAATTATCTCTTTTGACTTACGGCTTCTCAGAACACAAGCCGTTAAGAACCATCGGTCACCTTTGAAGAATCCAGTTTCCGCCTTTCTACATCTGAGGAGCATGTCATGGCGTTTCCCCATTTGTTTTCCCCCATAAAGATTAACAGCTTGGAACTGAAAAACCGGGTCGTCCTAACAGCAATGCATCTCGGTTATACTCCAGAAGGTCTTGTGACAGAACGTCTGATAGACTTTTACACAGTTCGGGCCAGAGGTGGCGTTGGTCTTATCATCGTGGGAGGTTGTCGCATAGATGCCTACGCTGGAGCGGGAAGCATGTTGCGTATAGATGACGACAGTTTTATCCCGGGTCTTAGGGCACTCGTCGACGCGATCAAGGCCCAGGGATCAATGATTGCCGCCCAGCTCTATCAGGCTGGACGTTATGCCCATTCCTCTATGATTGGTGGAAAAAAACCGATCTCTGCATCAGCCATAAGGTCCAAACTAACGGGAGAGAGTCCTAGGGCCCTCCAACTGGATGAGATCCCGGCCGTGCAGGACAAGTTTGTAGAAGCCGCCCAGCGCGCAAGAGATGCCGGATTCGATGCGGTTGAGATCCTGGGGAGCGCAGGATATCTAATCAGCCAGTTTCTTTCACCCCTGACGAACAGACGAGAGGATAAATATGGGGGATCTTTTGAAAACCGAATGAGATTCGGTCTTGAGGTGACTGAAAAAATCAGGAAGGCTGTGGGGCCTGCCTACCCCCTCATCATGCGGTTGGCGGGTAACGAATTCATGGAGGGAGGAAACACGAATGAAGAGGCAAAGACCTTCGCCAGTGAACTGGAAAAGGTTGGGGTTGACCTTTTTAATGTGACTGGCGGTTGGCATGAAACGCGTGTTCCTCAGTTGACCATGTTTGTGCCTCGGAAGGGTTTCGTCTATCTGGCACAGGGCATCAAATCCGCTGTTTCCGTTCCCGTGATATCGAGTAATAGAATAAATGATCCCGATCTTGCCGAAGAGATCATACGCAATGGCCAGGCCGACCTGGTGACCATGGCGAGAGGACTTCTGGCAGACCCGGACCTTCTCACCAAGGCTAGAGAAGGTAGGAGTGACCAGATTTACCACTGTGTGGCCTGCAATCAGGGGTGCTTTGACGCCGTGTTCCAGAACAGACCTGTCACCTGCCTAGTGAATCCAAGGGCGGGCAAGGAGGGGGAGACAGAACTCACCCCTGCCGCTCACCTGAAAAAGGTTCTGGTGATTGGGGGTGGTCCTGCGGGGATGAAGGCTGCATGCACCGCTGCGGAAAGGGGCCATGAAGTGACCCTTGCCGAAAGGGCCAATGAGTTGGGTGGACAGCTTCTCTTAAACCGCAATATACCGGGCAGAAAGGAAATGGTCACTGCAGCCACAGATTTGACGAATAATTTGCGGGCCCTTAACGTGAACATCCTTCTCGGAAAAGAGGTTGACAAGGGACTGGTCAGGGAAATGGAACCGGACGTGGTCATCTTGGCTACAGGTGCAAGCCCCCTTCTCCCTGATATTCCCGGCATTGAAACCGAAGGCGTCGTAACGGCATGGGATGTCTTGTCTGGAAAGGCCAGTGTGGGTGAGAACGTGGTCATCGTGGGAGGAAATGCCGTGGGGCTTGAAACCGCCATCCACCTTGCTAATCAAGGAACCCTTTCTCCCGAGGTGCTCCACTTTCTTGTGGCGAACAGGGCGGAAAGTTGGGAGACCTTGGAGAGATTGGTGAATCGTGGGAACAGGCATGTGACCGTTTTGGAAATGATGAAAAGACCCGGACAGGACATAGGCGGTTTTGACGGGTGCAGCAGCGGTGGGAATCAGACCCGACGGGGTGGAGATTGAGAAAGGAGAGAAACGTGACCTATTGCCTGCTGATTCTGTGGTCATCGCGGCGGGAGCGCAGCCAGAGAACTTGTTTGTTGATGAGATGGTGGATCTGGCCCCGGAAGTTTACACCATAGGGGATGCCAAGGCACCGCGGAATGCCCTAGAGGCTATCAAAGAAGGGTTTCTCATCGGGCAAAAAATCTAGTGTACCTAAAATCCTGCCACGAAATCTGCTCATGTACTTTTTGGTGTGTCCGTACATATACCATCCCGTTCCACCATTCCGGTGTCCCGTATTATATATTCGTATTAAACCCTCAAAGATCAGACCACTGCCCCTGCACGCCTTAGATATCGTCTTGAAGGAATGGGGCATCACTCCATGGACGCTGTGACACAATCTTATAGTATTGAAATTTATGTTTCAGTGCACTAGTATTCCACGGGCAAAGCAAAGCGGAGACATATTTCATGAAGATAGGCGTTATATCAGATACTCATCTTAAAGGACCCAGCCAGCTGCTCGAGAAGATCGCGAGAGAGTATTTCAGGAACGTGGCTTTGATCCTTCACGCCGGTGATCTCACCTCCCTTCAGGTGCTTGAGGTTTTTGAGGGAAAAGAAGTCATTGCTGTGGCTGGCAACAATGATGCCCCTGAAGTTAAAAAGAAACTTCCGGCAAGAGAGGTTATTTCAGTAAACCATTTCAAGATCGGATTAACACATGGATGGGGATTTCCCATAAGGCTGGAAAGAAAACTGGCCCCTCTTTTCAAAGGGGTGGACTGTATTGTGTTTGGACACAGCCATCGGGCTGCAAATCACCGCACAAATGGTATCCTCTATTTCAATCCCGGGTCCTTTTCGGACGGGATTACATCTCTGTGGCGAAGCAGTATAGGTCTCCTGACAATAGACAGAGATATCCGCGGCCATATCATCAGGCTCTGACAGCTCTCCCCAGTTTCTCCCTGTTGCAGGTTATAAGTGAGGCTTCCCGCTCTCCGAGGCAGAGGCTCTACGAGCCGGAGGCCTAAAGGGCAGGGCATCACTCCCAAGCTCGCTCAGCCGGTAGAGGGTGCCACTCTTCGTCCGACGCCATCCCGGTCTCTGGGAATTTTGGTGGGGAAAATGGGACCGAATTGCCTGATATCATTATCATTAGTCTAAGTTTTCTATTGACAAAATATGAAAAAAGATTATTATGACCCGTTTTTAATGGAGAGGAAAATCCAAATTTTGGATATTGGAAGGAGGGATGGAAAAAATGACTTCACGAGTTGCACTAAGAGAAGACGCCATCCCCTGGGGACTGCTGACTAGTCTGGACATTTATGGTTGCGATACTGACATCATTCGCGACGCTGATAAGATAAGACAATACGTGATTGAACTGTGCGACTTAATTGGGATGCAACGATTTGGGGAGTGCCAGGTGGTGCATTTTGGCAAAGACGAACGCGTGGAAGGGCTTTCTATGGTCCAGCTTATTGAAACTTCCCTGATCTCAGGACACTTTGCCAACCTTACCCATGCCGCCTATATCGACATATTCAGTTGCAAGGCCTATGACCCTGAAGAGGTGGCGCGTTTTTCCAAAAAATTCTTTCAGGCAGAATCCGTCGAAATACATGTAACGAAAAGAATGTAATCAAATCGCCCCCTACCTGATACAGACCTTTCTGACCTCTTGAAGATCCGTAAGCCCCAGAAACACCTTTCTGATTCCGTCTTGCATCAGGGTGGTCATCCCGTCTTGTACGGCTTGCGCCCTGATCTTGTCCATGGTGGCTTTTCGCTGGATAAGTGTTTTTATGGCGTCCGTACCATCAAGGAGTTCGCAAATGTTCGTTCGGCCCCTATATCCTGTGTTATTGCATGTATCACACCCATTGGGTTTATAGAGGGTCAAATCATCGGTATAGGAAAATCCCAGGGCATCAAACTCCCCATTATATGCCCGAACCAGGCCATTGTATTCCTCTCGGCTCGGATGATAGGCCTCTTTACAATCCTTGCACAGGGTTCGGACCAAACGCTGTGCGAGGATACCTAAGAGCGCATCGGCGAAATTGAATGGATCCATGCCCATTTCGAGGAGCCTCGTGACGGTCTCAGGAGCACTGTTCGTGTGGAGGGTGCTAAAGACCAGATGGCCGGTCAAAGAGGCCTCTATACCGGTTGCGGCGGTCTCCTGGTCCCTCATCTCACCCACCATGATCACATCCGGATCTGCCCTCAAGAAAGAGCGCATGGCTGCCGCAAAATCTACCCCTATCTTAGGCATGACCTGGAGCTGACGGAGCCCCTTCTGGGTAATCTCCACAGGATCTTCGGCTGTCCAGATCTTCTTGTCTGGTTTGTTGATATGGGCCAGGGCAGCATGAAGGGTGGTGGTTTTACCACTTCCGGTAGGTCCCACAACGAGAATGATACCATAGGGCTTCGTAATCATATGGAGCAGGAGGTTGTAGTCTCTTTCACTCATGCCCATGGCATTGAGAGGAATAGGCTCGCCAGAGGTGAGAATACGCATGACCACGTCCTCTTCGCCTCCCACGGTGGGGACAGTGGCCACCCTCAATTCAATATCGAGGGGAGCGTATTTCCTGAATTTTATCTTGCCGTCTTGCGGCTTTCTGCGCTCAGCAATGTCCAGGTCGGACATAATCTTTATCCTAGAGACCACGGCCCGCTTGTAGTGGTACGGAATGGTCTGATAGATATGGCAGGTGCCGTCTATTCTGAATCGGATTTCCGCGCCCGACTTGCCCGGATAGGGTTCGATATGGATATCTGATGCGGTCTTTTTGTGGGCATCGGTGATGATCTTGCTGACCAACTGTACAATGGCGCTGTCATTCTCTGTCAGTATTTCTAAAGAATCTTCAATGATCTCTTCTTCTATGGTATCCAGTTTACCCAGGATCTCATCTATAGACCCTTGATTCATTTCATGAGCGTTTCCATAAAAATAGTCTAGATACAGCAGAATATCCTCCCTCAGCCCCACGGCGAATTCGTAGCTCTCGGCCTGAATCAATGATTTCACACTATCAATGATGTCCAGTCGCTCAGGGTTATCTATGAGTATTTTGACCTTACCATCCTCCCTGGTCAGGGGGACCCAGAGGTTCTTCTCTAGATAAACCTGTTTCAGTTTGACCAAAAGCTCGCCCGGTATAGGGTGACCATTATCAAAAGGGATATACTCGCAATCATAGTACTCGGCGAGGGAACGCCCCACCTCCTGTTTTCTCACCTTCAATTCATTTATGAAGATGGACTCAATGGGGATCTTTTTTTCTCGAGAGGCTTTAATGGCCCTCTCTAGCTCTTTTTCAGTGATAACGTTGTTTTCGATCAGGTAGTCAAATTTTGTCCTCTTTTTTCCGGTTTGCGTGAGTTTTTGCTGATTGTAAAAGGCAATCCCTAGGACCTTCGCCATCTCAACGGCCGACTCTTGATCTTCCTGGGTGAATTTGTCCCCATTTTTTTTGTTAATGAGTTGGAGGACCCCTATCACGTACTTTTTGTAAAAAATGGGGATGCTCAAAATCTGCTTTGTCAAGTAACCGGATGATTCATCCCAACTCCTATCAAAAGAGATATCCTTGTCGATTTCGATCAATTCATCCCTGTCATAGGCATTGGCAATGTTGACTGTTTGTGCGTTGTTGGCCGTGTACCCGGCTATACTCTTGTTATTAATGGGAACCCGAATTTCTCTGGATATATCGGCGGACTTGAACTGTGAATAGATTTCTTTCTTTTTGCCTTCCACCACGTAGATGGTCACTCGATCCGCATCAAAAAGACTGAGGATCCTGTTCTTCAAATTGATGAGAATGTCATCCGTATTCTTTGCCGCGTGAATTTGATTGGCTATGTCGTGGAGGGCCTTGTAGTAGTTCAATTTCTCTTTTTCCTCTCCAAATTCTCCCTTTTCGTCCCGATCCATCTCCAGGCCTCTTCTCTCTTTTCAGCTACCGTCGCCGTTTGTCTGTCTACGCACCTAAAATGATACCATCCAGAAGCAATTATATCAAATCATTTCAACATATTGTACAATGCCTCGCATGGGATTTTCCCTAACTCCATGGCCCTCTGGCAGGTTTTGGGAGCCCTCTGCCATCAGAGTGAGGCTCTGATCCTGTCCCTATAAAATGGGGTCAATAAATGGCGGTGAGCTTCGCTTTTTATCTATACTAGACAGGTAGAAAAACCCCTTGACAGGGGGGCCGCATACCATATACAAGACTTGCACGACACCATTCTCTCCTGATCGGTCTCCCGCTGTAATTTTGAGCTATAGGTCCGGCAGGGCATTCAACCAAATTTAGAAATCCAACTTGCAAATCCTCACCGGTTACCGATGCCTTCGGTCTCCGGTGCTGTTCTCGGAGGCCAAGAAGATGAAAAAAGACGCTACGCCACCCGGTGAAGATTACGAGATTCGGTGCCCTAGACTTGGCCACCAAATCAACTTTTCCTACTGTAGAAGGGAAAACATGGGTCTTCCCTGTTTTAAGACCCTTGATTGCTGGTTTCAACACTTTCTGGTGGAAGAGTATTTGCGAAAAGAACTTGAGCCCGAAGAATGGGAAAAGGTCTTTAATCAGCCTCCAAAACCTAAGATGCTCTCTTTGGAGAAATCCTTTTGGGAAATGGGGCCATTGCGCTCGGTCTCGTAGAGGCGGGGTGTCAGGTCGTCACATCCTATCCAGGCACGCCCAGTTCAGAGATCCTGCCCGAAGTGATCCGCCTGGTGAAATCGGAGGGGCTTGACACCTATGTGGAATGGTCCACCAATGAAAAAGTGGCCCTGGATAACGCCTTTGCAGCATCTGTTACAGGCAAGAGGGCGGCCTGTTGCATGAAGCAGGTGGGACTCAATGTGGCGGCCGACTCTCTAATGAGCGCTGCCTATACAGGAACGGTTGGGGGATTCGTGATTATCTCTTGTGATGATCCCGGCCCTCACTCCTCCCAGACTGAGCAGGACACTCGTCTAATGGCCCGTCTTGCAAAAGTCCCTGTCTTGGACCCTTCCAGCCCTCAGGAGGCGAGGGAGATGGTTGGCCTCGCCCTGGACATATCCGAGGCATTTAGGATTCCGATTATCCTGAGACCTGCCATTCGGGTCTGCCATGCTCGGCAAAATATCCAAATGGGTTCCATAAAAAAGGATGGAAAAGAGGCCTCCTTCGAAAAGGACCCTGGGAGGTGGGCTGCGACCCCCCGTTTCCGCCTCATACTCCATGGTGAATTGAACAAAAAACTGAATGAGATTGGAAAACGATTCGAGGGCCTCTCACAGTTCAATTTCCACAATCTGGAGGCGGCTAAAACCTACCCGCTCGGAATCATCGCAGGGGGCGTTCCTTACGCTGTCATCCGGGATATCTTGTGGGAAGAAAGGCGAACCGACATCCCTCTCCTTAAAATAGGCACACCCTACCCCTTTCCTGAGGGTCTCGCCTTGGAGTTCATGTCTGCCTGCGGTAAGGTGCTCGTCATTGAAGAGACAGACTCGGTTATAGAGTACTTTCTGCGAGACCGTGAAAAGGTTTTGGGACGTCTTTCGGGCCATGTGCCCCCAGAAGGCGAATTGGCTCCCCGGGTCGTGCATGAGATGGTGAACCAGGTTTTGGAAGAGTTACATCTTGAGCCCTTTACTCGAGTTGAAGATCAAGAAGCCCTGGAACTTGTGCAAAGTCTTCAGCTGCCCATTAGGCGACCCACCCTCTGTCCGGGATGCCCTCACAGGTCCGCATTTTTCGCCATAAGAAAGGTGAAGCCCAAGGCCATTTTCACCTCTGATATTGGCTGCTATACCTTGGGGCTCAATCTGGGCGCGGTGGATACCTGCCTGGATATGGGCGCCGCAATCACGCTGGCATCCGGGTTCTATCATTCATTTGCCCAGGATAAGGTGGAGCAACCTATCGTGGCGACCATAGGGGATTCCACCTTTTTCCATTCAGGAACGGCCGGTCTATTGAATGCCGTCTACAATGGGGCACGATTTATCCTGGTAATCCTCGATAACATGACAACGGCCATGACCGGTATGCAGCCAACACCTGCCCTGGGAATAAAGGCGGACGGAAGCGAGGGAAAGGCTATCACATTGGAAAGGGCTGTCGCAGGATGTGGCGTGGACTTCATTGAGGTTTTAGATCCTTATGATATCAAAAAAATGACTGGCGTTATCAAAAAGGCCGCTGAGTATGTGAACGAGCCTGAAGGTGGTATCGCCGTTATCATCGCTCGTCACCCCTGTGTAATCGCCTACCGGGATGAGGCGATCCCAGAAAAGAAAAAGACACAGATCACGGATGATTGCAAAGAATGCAACTTTTGCCTCGATCGCTTTGAGTGCCCTGCCCTTTTTCATAATGAGGACTTAGGGCGCACCGACATCAACCGACAGATCTGCGCCGATTGTGGGCAGTGCCTATTTGTGTGTCCAAGGGGGGCCATTGTAGAGGCCTAAACCAGTGCAGCATTTTCGGTGCTCTCTAGATTCTTTTAGGGGCCTCGTCCCAGACGAAAATTAAGAAACAATGACAAATGCCAAAGCATAAATTACAAAAATTTTGACATTAAGTTTTTGACATTCATTTGACATTGGGATTTTGGAATTTAAGCTTGATAAGTTTCGTTGATTCTATGATCTGGCTGACTTGAGGATTTAGATGGAGACTGTGAATATTATTTTATGTGGATTGGGCGGTCAGGGGATCCTGTTTATGACGAGGGTACTGGCGCAGGCCGCGCTGGATAAGGGCTTTAACCTCTTGGGAGCAGAGACCCACGGCATGGCCCAAAGGGGTGGCTCGGTGGTCTCTCACCTGAGAATTGGGGACGTGCAAAGCTCCCTGGTCAAGACAGGCTCAGCCCATTTTCTCTTGGCCCTGGAGGAATCCGAGGGTTACCGCAACCTCCCCTTTCTCTCGCGTGGAGCCCGGATGTATGTAAATGCCAACCCTGAACGTTTCCCAAGGGAAGAGGTGAAAGCCTTTTTGGACAAAAGAGAGATTACCTACCGTTCAGCGCCCGCCGGAACAATGGCCCTGGAATTGGGCGCTCCCCTTTGTACAAACTTGGCCCTGCTGGGATATTTTACTGCGTTCAATGAAGGACCAGCGACCCAAGAAGAACTCAGAAAGACCATAGAAAACATTAGTCCCGATCGATTCAGAGAGATCAATCTGAAGGTGTTCCAGGCAGGGCTTCAAAAGGGCTTGGAAGAGACATCTTAACCATCACGTTCTGCTCCGCCCCAATGTGGACCCTTTCTCTCATGAGATTTTTTCATCGCCTCTGTCGTCCTTTTGACCCACGCTAAAAATGTCCATATAATCACAAATGGCTCTTATGGTTTAAGCAGTTTAAGCCCCAGATCAGGCTCTAAGATTCGTTTGCCGGTGGTACCCACTAGCTCATATAATATGACCTCCATGACCTGCCATACTTTTACACCGCTGCGTATGCACCCTGTTATGGTATGGTTGTCTCTTCCGCACGCCATGTGCATGTGAAGTATGGGATGACCCTCCTCATCCGGGAAAAGGGTTCCTGTTCCAACGATCTCATGGACATCCTCAATGATATGCTCCATAGGATTGATCGGTCGCGCGTGCCCCACTTCCGGACCGACAACAAGTTTGCTGCCCTCAGAAGCCCCACCGATGATAATCAATGCCGCTGACATTATTGACCGCTCACGAGCAAATTTTTCAATTTCTTCATGCACTGTTTCTCCATGCTCTAGGCGTATGATGAAAACTCTCCCTTGTTTTGCTTGAGAATATCTCATTTTGAAATTTCTATCCCCCTCCCTAAGATGTTGGTGCGAATAGTCATTATGGGGATTCCGCAATTGACAATACGGGCCTACGCAGTATATTACGGTAAATCCCGCCCGCCTATTCTGAGGCATTATGGCCGAAAATTTCGATAATCTCAATAACTTTGGCACCATCACCCAAGTGAATAGCATCTCCCGGCACGTCTGAAATAGCTTGATAAAGACAACCTCATTGAGAATACCGATTGGGTCGGGCATGGGGAAGGGCTGATATAAGGTGTTGACCTCTGGAGAGGTATGAGTAAGGAAAAGAAAAAAGTCGCAGGCCTTCTTTTGGCGGCAGGGGCTTCCACCCGGATGGGCCAGCCTAAACAGCTATTGCGCGTGGGCGGGGAAACGCTTCTTGACCGCATACTCAATGAGGTCTTGAGTTCTGATCTCGATCTTGCCCTGCTCGTCCTTGGCTCTCAGGCTCAGGAGATAAAGAAAAGTCTGGGAACTGCACTCCGCCATCCAAAACTCAAAATCATTGAAAACAAAAATTACCTTGATGGAATCAGTACCTCAATTATCACGGGTCTCTCGGAGGTGGAAGATGTCTTTGACCATGTCATGATCATTCTTGCAGACATGCCGCTCATCAATTCAAGTTTGATCAACCTATTACTCCACGAGTACCTTGCATCCCCCTGGCAACTGGGTGCCATCAAACTTATAGGAAGACGTTCTCACCCTGTAATTATAGGCCGCCCATTTTATGATGAGCTTTACCGATTAAAGGGAGATGTGGGCGCCAGGGATCTTTTTGTAAAATATGCGGATCAGGTATGTCTCGTGGAACCAGAACAAGATTATGACGATGTGGATATAGACACGATGGAAGAATATCTGGAGTTTAAAGAGTCACTGGATCAAGACCCAGAAAACTCGGGCTCCCGTGAACCTCAATGACCTTTCCCCTTGCTATTTATAATGTGAGTGTGTTTAGATAGCAATGAACCACCTCACGGAAATATTATAACGATTTCAATTAAAAGCCATTCTATATGTTGGGGATAGAATCATAAGGGTTTGAGAGAAGCGAACAAGGTGCCGTATTATGAGACTGAGAGCTCATCCAAAGCTATCAGGGAAATGGCCACCCGTTTGGACCCCTCGGCTCAGCCGAACGTCAAAAAAGCCGCGCGGGGAGCAACCCGATAAACTCGTTTCTGTTCGGGAATTGGAAGGTGCTATTACACTTGAAGTGCAGTATGAAGGAGAGCGATTCAGTGGTTATGTTGCTATCGAAGATATGGATTTTCGCAAAAAGCTTCTCAAAGTCCTGAATAAGTGTCTTTATAGGACCTTGAGGCAGGTTGGCTCTATGGACATAGATTTTTGATTGGCCATCGCTCATCCCCTTCCCTCATATTCGTATTGAATTCTTTCCCCAATGGTCTGGATGAACTGATCCACGCTCAAATGCCCATTCCTCTCTCCTTTTGCTCCTCGCAGCGCCCTCTGTCTCTAACGCATGGTGAGAACCTGGTCTCCAATTTTCTGCTCCCCTTTCCTAAACACCACATCCGCAAAAAAACTCTCGCCAGAGGTCTCAGTGTGCTGTGAGTTTATCTGTATCCTGACGCCACCGATCTTAGGGGGATCATCACCGAAGAGTTTGATGTAATCCTCGTGCGCATTGCGCGTCTCAGTAATCCACTTACCCGTTTCGCTGGGGCCTGAACGGACGACTATGGCCTTGATGGTCACGAAGGGCAGCGCGCATGCATCTTCCATCAATCCCTGAGGCGCGCTTGAATCCCAGATATAAGCGATAACTCTTCTGTCAGAGAACGCCACAAAAAGCTGAGCCGCCTGGTCGTCCGTTTTCGATCTCCTGAAATCCCCTCCCTCAGGCAGTTCGGTCACTTTCCATTTCCATGATAGCACCGGATACTTTTGGGGATCCACATCTACGGATTTCTGGAGAGCGTATGAGGTCTCTTTGCTCCGCAGGTGCAGCGCATGGATACCACCTTCTTCGATAATGGAGAAATCGGCCTTCCCTGATCTCTCTTTCAATTCCCAACCAAAAGGAACCCCGTCCTCGTCCACACCCGTGGAGAAATCAGCGATCACCACGTGCTGAAACGCCGAAACTGGAGCCGGAGAAAAGAGCATCGCGCAAATCGCCAAGATGATTGGGAAACGGGTTTTTGACATGCAGAGTCTCCGGTTTGCTGGGCTTTTTTGAGGGTTACTTTCTGGATATCCGGATTTATTTTCGCAATTGTCATGCCAAAAGACTAAGCCATTGAAATGCTTAGGAAGTATTGGCCTGGACGTGAATATGATTGCCCTTTTCTGTGACCAATTGTGCACATGTCTTTAGAATTATTGCACAAGTGAGGGGACCAAAATGCCTCCCCAAATGACTCTACAGGCCGCACAAACCAAAAAAGGCAGAATCATCATGACCCTGCCTTAGATGGGAGATCAATAGTACGGTTCAGTATCCCAACACTTCCTGAAAATCTTTTAATGCCTGTTGAAGCTGTGCTTTTCTCATCAAAAAGGACTTGACAAATTTAGCTAAAAATGGTGAATGTAGAATTGGCGGAGTGATGACTACCAGTCCAAGTACCGGATCAGAGATCTTAGCCCGGGGCGTCAGGACAAGGATATTTAATATCCCCTTAATCTTGGTTTCAGGAGCGCCTATCGCTTTTTTATGTGGAGTGAAAGACTCAGAGAAATGACCGTATGAAGTTTGCCACCTCCCTCTTTCCTCTAAAAACCCCGTAGTGACCCTCACAAAGGATGTCAGCCTCCAGGGACAGAAGCAGGTTCAAGGACTCCGCGTAATCCTCTCTGTCGGAAAGAAGACTAGGGTCCAACGGCCCGTGGACATCTTGTCCAAAAAGGATCTTCAACCCTTCTGAATCTGTTGTGTAAACTACGGAGCCCGGTGAATGCCCTGGCGTATGGATGGCCTTAATTTCCCTTCCGCCCAGATCTATCTTCTCCTCATCACCTCGCAGTTTTATGTCAATGGCCACGGGTTCAAGGGATGACCCATACCATTTGGCAGCGCTCACCATGTCATCACCCTGTTCAAGATAGGGCGCTTCCAACTCATGGGCCACCACTTTGCAATGGGTCCTTTCCTTAATGCCCTGTATGCCCCCAGTATGGTCAAAGTGGCAGTGGGTGATAAGGAGATATTCTATTTGTTCCAGGCCGACGGCACAGTCTCTGATATTCTTGAACAGCCTTTCCTGGACACGGCCACATCCCGCATCCACCAGGGCGGCATGTCCCCCGAAATGGATGAGATAGATGGCCGCATCCTCCATTGAAGTGAGTCCGCCGCCACCCACTTGAAATATTTCATGAGTGATTTTCATTACGCTTCCTCGCTATTTTTAAACATTTTTGGATAGTTATCTCTGGCGTACAGCCAATATACGTAACTGTCAAAAACGGGGTTCTGAGAGGCTTATGGAAAATGTCCAGATGCAAGGCTTCCGAAACTGGGGACCCGCCCGCAGGGTGGGGAGTCCAAGCGAAGCGCGGACAAATCCCGAGGAATGAGAAGGGTAACGCAGCAGATGGGCGTTTTCCATCAGCCTCTAATTCATTTTCAATGGCCCCCCCAAGAAGCTCCTGCCCTCGAAACGATTCGGCCCCAGCCATAATTGCACGGCACCCACTTGATCGATACGCACCACCCGGCTTTCAGCAGCTCTGATTCTATGGAGGGTCTCCGGGTGGGGAAACCCAAAATAGTTACCATGCCCCGAAGAGATAATACAGGTCTGCGGCCTGACCCTTTGAAGGAAAGCCTTTGAGCATGAATATCTACTGCCGTGGTGGGGAGCAAGCAGGATATCACTTCGAAGGAGAGAACCGGCACGTGAGATGACCACCTCCTCTCCGGCCCTTTCTAGATCGCCGGGGAAGAGCAAAGACCTTCCACCATAAGAGAGTTTTAGCACCAAAGAGTTATTATTCATTCCCACAGAGTTCTCCACGAGCTGCCCTTCACGCTTTACAGATAAAGGATGTAATAGCTCTACTTTGACACCTGAAATTTCCTGCACACTCCTTATATCAGCAGGCAGGCGTTCCCTAATCTTACCCTCCTCAACGATCTTCATTAAATCCATGAATGCTCGGTTCTTCACCCTATAGCCATTGTACCAAAACTCCTTTGGGTGAAACTGGGAGGCAATGAAACGAAGTCCATTCATGTGATCCGTTTGCGGATGGGTTAACACAA
>SMTZ1_10000924_pt1 | contig 28636 bp, 40 predicted proteins | sample DeeMarSWOR136_30_FD_25667 | JGI IMG/M metagenome (IMG submission 25667)
TGTGGTGATTCTGTGGCATTCTCGGCAGGCTTTTTGAGTCATTGTTCCTTTTTCTCCTCTTCTTTAGCTTTTTTGGCAGCTTCTTTTTCGGCTTCGCTTCTTAGCATTTTCAGTTCTTCCTTTATCCATTCAAGCTTTCCAAGAAAAGGTTGTCTAGCCGTTACTCCGATTTTTCCAGAACCTCCTCCCCGAGCCAACGAGACTGCTGTTATGCGGGTTCTAACATGGTCGCCTGAAGACATTTTTCTTTTAGTTTCTTTACCCATTAACACGCCTTGTTTTTCATCGTATGAAATGAAATCATCGATTAATTGTGACACATGCAGTAGCGCATCTATTGGACCGACACGGATAAATGCTCCGAAGTCTGCGATTTCCACCACTTCGCCTTCTACGATTTCTTGAATTTTTGGATAGTATGTGAGGAGAGAAAAGGAGACTTTATGATATGTTGCGCCGTCTCCGGGGATTATTTTTCCTGTGGGATTAACTTTTATGTCTGTGACGGCAACTACGTAGCCCAGTTCATCGTCGACCATACCTTCATATTTTACTCTGAGCTGTTCGTGACCTGCTTGCTTTAGGGGGTCACCGAATCTTTCGGGAGGTATTCGAACTGTGTCTTCCAGAACGAGAAGCTTAAACATAATGATTTTTCCTCAGCCTTAAACAGGCTTGTCTTACATAAACTTCTGAAGGATTTTAAAAGTCTTTTGAAAAGCTGTCGATGTACATCCGAAAAGGCTCGTCTAGTGACATTGATGTTCACCAAATGACCCCATCTACAGCCAGATGAGATTTTTGCCTCAGATAGATAACAGCCACATTTTTGCGCCTCAACTTCTTTCTCAACGCTTTGTCATTTGTTGCAACACTGTACCCCAATTCTGAAGCTCCCCTAACAATCACATCATCATAGGATTCGTCACTGTCTTTCTCCACCTTAATTTGGCGACATTTTTGAGCGAGTTTCAGTGCAAAGGCGGATTGGCGTTGCAATTTTGTCGATCGCCCTTTGGCAATTTTCTGTAATTCCTGATAGGTTGAAGATAAGATTGTGGGTTCAAAACGCCGATTCAAAACTTTTTCCAATTCCTCAAAAATGTCAATTTTAAACTGAGAAGGAATAAACAGGAAGCTTGAGTCAAATATAACTCTCACAGGTTTTTTCAAGGTGTTTCCTTGTTTTCTCTTTTGCATCAAATTTTCACTGTATTATGCCATAACCGATTAACCGCCATCTTCCAGCGATTTTTCTACTTATCGCTGCCCGCATACCTTTTTCAACGCACACGGGACGCCCAAGTTTTATAGTGGCTTTCTCCCCTTTTACAGATGTTACGGCACCTGCCGTGATAGTTGTTCCTACGTCTAGAAGGAGGCTTTCTTTTGGATGTATCTTGTCAATAGCAATCATTTCTTTAGTTCCTACTGCACGTTCAAAAAAGTGTGTTTCTATGGTAGGTTCTGAGAGTGTTGGAGGTAGCTTTCCAGGTAGTCCCGCTAGGTTACCAGTGAGGCTGTCTGCCCTAGTCAAAGCTGGGTCAAGCATTGTTCCGATTCCTACTAAGCCGCCGCATTGTACCTTATCTAGGGTCTTTCCGCCTGTGTGGAGACTGACAATTTGGGTTAGTAAGGGTTTGTATACACTTTTACCTTGTTTTTCTTGTCGTATGCCTGGGCGGATTTCTATTTCGTCTCCTGTTTCGAATTTTCCTTGTGTGATGCTGCCGCCTATGACGCCGCCTTCTAGTTTTTCGATTGTTGTTCCTGGTTTGTTTATGTCGAAGGAGCGGACAACATACATTAGAGGTGGTTTTGTGAGGTCGCGTTTTGGTGTAGGGATGTATTCTTCCATGGCTTGGACGAGGGCGTCGACGTTAATGGAGTGTTGGGCGGAGATGGGGATTATAGGAGCATCTTTTGCTACGGTGTCTTTAACGAATTCGGTGATTTCATGGTAGCTTTGTAGGACTCTTTTTTCGTCAACAATGTCTATTTTGTTTTGGACGATGATTATTTTATCTATACCGACAATTTGTATGGCTGCAAGGTGTTCTCGGGTTTGAGGCTGCGGGCATGGTTCGTCTGCTGCGATGACGAGAATTGCGCCGTCCATAACTGCGGCGCCGGAGAGCATGGTTGCCATGAGGGCTTCGTGTCCGGGGGCGTCCACGAAACTGACGGCTCGTTGGAATTCGCATTCTGTGCCGCATGCTGGACATTTTGGGGTTGTGGAGTAGCATTCTGGAGTGTTGCAGTTGGGGCATTTGTAGATAGGGGCGTCGGCATATCCAAGTTTTATGGTGATGCCTCGCCTTAGTTCTTCGCTATGTTTGGCTGCCCACACACCCGATAAGGCTTGTACTAAGGTAGTTTTTCCATGATCTACGTGACCTATAGTTCCTACGTTGACTTCGGGCTGTTTGGGCAGTTTTCTCAGACGGTTTTACCTCCAGTTTTGGGTTCTTTTGGTTTTTCCTCTTCTTTCTTGGTCTTTTGTTCCTTTTTCTCTGTTTCTTTTGGCTTTGTTGGCTTTTCCTTCTCTATAGCCTTCTCTTTCTCCTTCGGCTTTTTCTCTGCTACTTCAGCGTCTTTTGATTTTTCTTCCTTTGTGTCAGCTTTTTTGGGTTGTTCTGCTTTTTCTTTTTTCTTGGGTTTTTCGACGATTTTCATGTTAATTTGAACAGTGTCTTCGGTGATGACTCTTCCGCGGAGGGTTTTTCTTCTGCGTTCTCCTTCTCGGGTTGGGTGAAAGCCGATGCCTTGAGTTACTACTAAGCTGGTTTTTACTCCGCCGTGGACACCGGGGCGCATGGGGAACCCGTCTTTGTCTGAGCCTCCGGTGATTCTTACTTTGTGCCCTCCTAGGCCTATGGTAGTGCCCTCTAGTGTTTCACCTAGTTTTCTGCCTACTAGGGGGATGGCGCGGGGGCCTTCTAATTCAACTATTTTGGATTCTCCTGTTTCGGGGTCTGAAAGGATTATCTTGAATTTTGCCATTGGAGACATTTACTCCATAAGATCCGAGTTTGATTATGGATTGTAAACGGCGTTTTTAAAGCTTCCTAACACAACATTGATGAATACAACAGAAACCATTAGCTATCAATCTTTAGAATAAACTACCTTCTACAAAAAAGAATTGAAGAATGAAGGCAGTCTAGAGTACACTTTCGCTTTCTTGGGACACACACTAATTATTTAGGTTCTCGTTTTCATTGCTTCTTTTTAGTAAAATGAGGGTTGGCGCTCATATGCTTGTTTGGGAGGTTCCATCTTGACAGTCTCTTTGGGCGACAATATCTCAATCAACTCATACTTTCTAGTGCCTAAACCATGTTTTTCTGCGAATTCTGTGACGAGATAGGGATTTTTCATTGGACCCCACAGACGTTCAAAGGGATGGAGGTCAACATTAGGGTCAAGGTTAACATGCTTAAAGTAGGGCGGAATGGTTTGTTCAATTAATCCAGCTTTCGCAATGAGATCCAAAGTAGCCGTTTCAATGGCAACTATATTGCGACTGCCTAATACGCCAATATCTACAACGACACTAGGTTGTGCCATCCCCATGCAGTCACAGTGAGGTGTCACTTGAAGTATGAAGTTAAGGAAGAACCGCTTGTTCTCGTCGAAGGTGTCGAGAACATGTTTAGCGGCAATCGCCAGCAATTCTTGGAAAGCTGCAAAGAACTCAGACTTTATTTGTAAGCACCCCACTTCCTTGTCGACCTCGAGGCACTCTAGGCAGAGCTGATTCCTGCAGGCAAAAAGAAGCAGCGACAATTTGTGCTTTTCAGAATCATATTTAAGGGCATCATAAGGGCAGGCTTCCACAAGTTTTTTGGCGTGCTCTGGTGTGCACTTTTCCGCGTCCCAATACGTATGAGAATTCTCAACTCCATGGATTTTGTTCCACCGTGATGGAGCTGAGTAACCGCCTAAAGCAAGATTTTTGATAGCGCCACCGTATCCAGAGCAAGCGTGTCCTTTTGCATGGGCTAAATCAATAAGTGCGTCTGCATCATGAAGCACTCCACCCATTTCCAATGTATCCACATTCTTATAGCCAACAGAAACTGAATGTATGTAGCCATCTTTTACTCCGGCAGCGGGAATGATAGGGCAACCACACGTTTCCTGTGTGTATCCCCGAGCGACTGCATTGTAAACCGAGGTAGGATCGTCTGTTATGAAAGGCCATCCCCCAGCCTGTTTAACTGCTTCAACTATCCGCCGCACAAAAAACACTGGAACTGTCTGGTATCCGTCCTGAAAGCCCAAGTGCATCTTAATAGCAACTTTATCTCGCTTCTTAATCGTCGAAAAATCTAACAACTCAATAATTTTGTCAACCTTCACCCCTAAGGCAGCAAAAACAGCATCTCGACCCTGCTGAATAGAGCCAAAATAAACTTCTGCCTTTTCACTCATGCCTTTCTCTACCGATTTGCAGAACCCCAACGTCAAATAAAACCTTGTCGGTCACCCACCACTTTCCACTGAGTTTCTAAACCCTTGACAAAATGCCCTGTAAATATATTAAAAGCTCAATTGAATAGCGTAGTCTCTCGCCGAGCAACATGCTTACACAGTCTCGAGCTTATAAATAACCTTCAAACCCTTCAACGTCTCATGTACAGCAGTCCCAATCTGCAAAATCTCCTCCAAATCAATCGTCCGACCCCAATCATACACATGATCATAACGCCCCCGAATCGGCTTAAACCCCATAGCCCGAAGCTTCTCCGCCACAATCACAGGACCCGCACCTTCACTATTGAACCAAATAGTCAAAAACGTCCTCACAAAACACACCTCACTCCAACTACTTCCCCAGATCCGCCTAATATACTTTGACACACACCAACGCTAACAACATATGGCGCCGGGGGTGGGATTCGAACCCACGTGGCCCAAAGGACCACAGGCTTTCCAGGCCTGAGCTCCGCAACACGCAAATCTGCTCCATACCTGGCTCCCCGCACAACAGTCTTCCACTGCATGCTCTAGGAGACCCCGGCACTAACCAATCAAAATAGCAAACACAATGTTTTAAGACTTTTTGGAAAGGAGCACTCTGTAACCGCTCTTTCTAGCTAAAATGTCTACATTGCCAAAAGTCTTTCCTGACTGTTCTAGAACGCGTCTGCTCCCAATCTTGGATCTTAGAACAATCTGAAACAAGCCATCTTTTTCGAGATGCTTAGGAGCATCTTTAACAACAGCCAACACTACTTGCATTCCAGCGCTTACTGGTGGATTGCAAACAACAGTGTCAAACCTCATGTCCCTCACAGGCTTGTAAAGAAAACCATGACGAATGTCAACGTTTTCTACATGGCAACGCTTTGCATTTTCCTTAGCTAGCCACACTGCCCGTTCATTCACGTCAACCATCACAACCTGCAAATTAGGATTCGAAACTGCGGCCACTAGTCCCACCGGGCCATAGCCGCAACCTAAGTCCAAAAACCAACCTTTTTCGGGCAAAATTATCGATTCAATTAGAAGTCGCGTTCCCAAGTCAATTCGTTTCTTTGAAAAAACGCTTGAGGACGTTAAGAATTCAAAAAAATGTCCACGAAGATCGGTGCGAATTAACCCCAGTTGAGATTTTGATTTAGGTTGTTTGACATAATAATGTTCTTTTCGCCTATGCTTAGGTTTCACTTAATACGCCTTCCTCCGAGTTTGCAAATGCTAGAGAAAAGTATTGTCAGAGTTAGAGCTTAAGTTGTTTTTCGTAGCGCTCCCAAACGAGACCAATTATTAAGAAGAGGATGCCCAGGATGAAAAAGTAGGTGAGCGGAAGTGTAAAACTCGACAGCGCCTGTTCGAGGGTTTGTCCAGTCATGTGAGAATAATATAGGGCAGTTATCATCAAAGCAGCAAATGTGGCGAAACATCCTATGCCAAAACCTACTGCCAGACCATTTGTAAAGGCACTTTTTCGGTGATACTTCCGCTCTTTTTCCAAGAATGCCACCGCCTTTCAGAGACTGTAGTCTTAAAGAAGACTAAATAAGTTGTTTGAACTCCGCATCCTAATTGAAACTAAATACTTCCGCTCTTACTCCACATCTTAGGATAAGTATCCCTATCCATCAAGACACGAACTGTTTTAGCCACAAAGCCATGATTCATGTTCAAAATCTGTTCCGAGGAAGCCAACGCCCAAGCGAAAGCCACAGCTTCACCTTTCTGAGTGAAAATAACTACCCCATCTTTCTTCTTAATGTCCGTTTCTAAAGACAAGACTCCTGGAGCAGTTACAGAAGCGCCGTGACAGATGGCGGCTACTGCAGAGTTGCGGACATAAATTTTCGGAAGAAGTCCCAAAGCTTTTTCCATTGGATGGATAATTTTCCTGAGGCTTTCTTCGTCACCATTTTCTCGTCTCACGTCAGCATAATAAAGCAGATCGTACAGTGTTACAAGTCCCTCGCCTTCAGTGAAAGGCCCAGCACGAGTTCGACGAAGCTCCTGCATATGAGCACCACTTCCAAGAACCTCCCCGATATCAAAGCAAAGCTTGCGAATGTAGGTACCGCTTTCACATCCTACTTTGAACAGAACATTTTTCTCCCTCATTTCCAAAAAATCTAGGTAGTAAATTGTTCTTGTTCGTAACCTTCTTTTAACCGAGGCCCGGATGGGAGGTCTTTGGTAAATTTTCCCTTGAAACTCACCTAGAACTACCTTGACTTTCTCCTCTGACATTTCATGATGGAGCCTCATAACGCAAATGTATTCTTTGCCACTTAAGAGGAGTACTTGGATAACTTTTGTGGCGTCAGCTAAAGCGATGGGCAGAACACCAGTTACTTTGGGATTTCCCTGGCTGCTAAAGGAAAGCCTCTAGGGTCCCGCCGTGACCGGCATGAGTAATGTCTAAGATGCGTTTGACCCATGCTGTTACTTCATGACTGGAGGGTCCCGCCGTCTTGTCTAGATTTATTATTCCTAGGCGAATGTAATCGTTTATGGATCGTTCTTCAGGTTTGCATCCACATTGAGGGGCAGTTTTTTCTTCTGCCTTAATCAGTAGCTTCCGCCTAATGTCCCATGGTGCAATGGTGTTTTTCATTATTTTTCTCCTTTAAACCAGAATAAAAGCGTCTATTGTTAAAAAGGTTAAGCTACATGGCTTGAGGTTTCACAAGTTCTTTCATTTCTTCTGTTTTGCCAGCGGCCCTCAATGCTTTAGTCACATTTTCGTCGCTTGCTCCTCGTTCAATATCAATTTTGTCTTCTGTTGGTTCTATGTGGTTCACATTGGCCCTTCTGCGCTTTATTCCTGTAATCTCTTTGGGTCCAGTTACGAGGACGAAGTTCTTGTCAATTAAATCTACAATAACGCATTTTTGTCCTGCCTCTCTGCCAGAAATTTTTACACAAATTCTTCCAACTTCTATTGCAGGCATTGCTATCACCCAGTGGCTTAGAGATGCGGCAACTAATATTTATAGCTAATGGAGCCTCATAGAGCCTCCATTTTTTGTGCGTGAAGCGCTAAAACCTGCGAGAAGAGTGATAAAAAAACAGGGCTTTAAGTTCCGTACACCAGACGGTCTATAGCTAGGCTAAGTGTTTGAAAAACTTCTTTAGGATTTAGGTCGTTTACATCTAGAATGAGGTCAAAAGGAGAGAAATCATCTCCATGGTCAAACCCATAAAGTTCCTTGTAGATGACGTTAGTCTTCGTATCTTTCTCTTTTAAAACTTTGCGTGCTTTTTCAATGCTTATTTTATCTCGCTTTGCAATTCGTTTAGCTCTCACTTCAGGCGATGCCTCTAGCCAGATTTTGAAGCTTTTTCTTTTTAGAAGCCACGGCATAGTCCAACTATCCAGAACAACGTTCCCCTGTTTTGCCCATTCCAATAGCTTTTTATCGACTTCTTTGTCAAAGGAAGATTTTTGTGTGCGTTTTTTTAGAAACTTCATCCCTTCTTGGCTTTCCCACCATCCTCTTTCAACGGGTTTGTAGCCTGTTTCTAAAGCTAGAGTTTTTAGTGCATTGCCACCTGAGAAATAGCATAGTTTGTATTTTTTCGCGATTTTTTTGGCAGTGGTGCTCTTACCGCATCCCGCCATGCCTGAGATGCATATAATAACCTTCTTTTTTAGTTGGTAGCGATTTTTTGTCATTGCGTTTTTCGCCTTGACAGCCAAGGTGTTCTTGTCGCTTGTTTAAGAGCGTCTCTAAGGCAAATGTGGCAAAGTTGTCCGCCATAGATGCGACTTATTTTTTTCTGATTTTTTGGAAGTTTGCGAATCTTTATGGTTGAATGTGGTTCAAAGTTGAGATTGCGACCACAGTTAGAACATTTTTGATTGCTTGTCTTTTCCTTTTTATGCGAAACTTGGCTACGCCCACCAGGTAAAGGAGTTGGTTTTCGTTTTTTACTTCTTGTTCTCAGTGTGGGGCGAGGCATTCTATTCAACTCCTAATCCTACGCCCAAGATTCGTGAAAATATGGTGTTAAAGAACAATGAACATAAGAGATACCAGAGGATTATAGTAAGCAGTCCAAAGCCTGGAAGAAAAGCTATAGGTTCTCTGTAGATGCCCCAAAGCACCTGCCACAGAATTAGGAAAGGAATAAAGAAAAGCAATGAAACTTTCATTGATTGCCACGACATTTTCTGTTGCAACTGCATTATTCTGGCTTTTTGTTTCTCCACTTTAGCTAACTTCTTTTTGTCTTTGGTTTTTTGTACTTCCCTAAATTCTTCAGTCCACTCCTGAATCTCTTTTCTCCAAGCACGTAGTTGTTCGGGATTGGTTAATAAACGATTAACCAAGGAGGTGAAAAAAGATATTAATATGGCTAGTAGAAGAATGAAAATTGTTGCTGCTGGTGCTTGCGGGTTCAACAGCCAGTCTATAAACAAAGTCGTGAACAATTATAATCCCTCATTTTAGTCTCTTTTTGGTTATGCCAATCTCTTTGTTGCCGTGATTTTTAACTATTTTCACTCTTTCAGTTAGCTAAAACGTTTAGACCTTTGTGATGTACATATTTGACGGGTACTAGCCTCCTAAGAAGCGGCGGAATGCTGGATACATTTCTGCAACTCGCTCTTGCATCAACTGTTGATAATACTGGTAAATTATACCAACCGATAACAGCACACCCATGCCAGTTCCAAATACGCCAAAAAAGTCTGCAAGCGCTGCTATGAGACCGACAATTATTCCACCAAGGATTGTAACCGCGGGAATATAACGCTTCAACATCATTTCAATAGGTCGCGCTGACCTTCTATAACCAGGAATATGCATTCCCGAATCCACTAATTGTTTTGCGACTGTTGATGGGCCTAGTCCTCCTACTTCAAGCCAAGTGACGGAGAAAATAACGCAGAATAACACCATAATGGCTGTAAAAACTATTGCCCTTGTAGGGTCCAACACAACGTCTAGGATGCTGCGGGGTGCTATCACATAATATACTAAGCCACCTGTAGGTTGCGGCTGTCCACTTCCACTTGTTGCGTAGGTGCCTAGAAGATTCAAAAAGAAGTTGGTGTTATTTCGATTGAGGTTGTTCCAGATAATCTGCGAGAAGAAATATACGTTGGCAAATAGGGCAGAAGCGAAAATCACAGGTAAGTTGGAAACATAAAGAAGTTTAATGGGGTACTTACCTCGATAACCTCTATAGTCTGCGTGAGATACTGGTAGTTCAACTCTAACGCCTTCTACATATATGACAATTAGAAACACTGTGATTGTTGTGATAAGACCTAGCAGTGAAGGCAGATCACTGGGTCTTATGAAAGCGTTCTGAGGTTCCGGAATAAGTTGATTTGAAGTTTGGTTGTGAAACAGGTTGATCGAGAAAATTGGTTGTCCTGCTGTAATGGTTTGGAAGAGCGCGGGAAAAAATCCATAGCTTTTTCCGTCGGCTAAACCTACAGTTAAACCGAAACTATCCCAAAATATCCTCTGAGCTACACCGGCCATAATAAAAAGGCTGATTCCGCTTCCTATTCCCCAGCCTTTTTGAATCATCTCATCTAACAGTATAATAATTATCCCTGCAAAAAGAAGCTGCAAAAAGATGACTATGCTTTCCGTTATTGGCACAGCGCCATAAACGCCGCCGACTATGTAAGCTAACGCTTGAATCCCTGTTAGTAATATTGAAAAAAATTTACTTGCAGTCGTAAAGAGTCCCCTGTCTTCAGGGTTAGTCATGTCGACACCTATCATTCCTGAACCAGCTAGAAGCTGGAGAATTAGACCTGCTGTTACTATCGGACCTATACCGAGTTCCAGCAAGGTTCCTCTGTTTGAGGCAAATATGACTCTTAGATAACTCATCTCATAGCCCCCTCCCGCTGCACTACCATATAAGGGGATTTGAGCCATGATGAGGTAGATGATTAGGGCTAGGGCGGTCCATAATAGCTTTTGGTTAAATCCAATTCTTCTTCCTGGCGGTTTCGCCTCTGGCAAAAACCTTGCGATTGGTTTGAAGAGGCTAATGAATCTGCCAGCCATTTTTTTTCTTCCTTCGTTTTAAGCTGTCGACTTTCTTAGGGCAATTAGTCTAGTTGCCTTTTTCTTTGACTATTTTTCCTCCTGCTTCTTCTATTTTCTGTGCAGCTGATTTTGAATAAGATGCGATTTTTATTGAAATAGGTTTAGCCACGCTGCCCATGCCTAAGAGCTTGTTGTAGCCCAATTTTTCTAAGTCTAGAAGCGCCATTCCTTCTCTTTCTTCTAAGCTTTCTTCAGCAGAAAGCTTACCAGCCAAATCTTCTAGCTTCCCCACGTTCATCACATTGACTTTTTTACGTTGTGGAGAATAGAAACCTTTCTTGGTGAAATAGTGAGGGTCATATCGCAAAGTATAGGACCATAAGTGTTTGTGGCGGCCTGCCTTACCGTGACCACCTTTTTGACCATGACATCTATGCTGACCAATCCTACCCCACCCTACTGTTCTAGTTCCTCTTTTCTTGCGAATTTTGCGACGTTTGTGAGGCATTTTAAACCACGCTTTTCAAACTAAATGGAAAACCGTCAATAAATCTTTCTCTGCGTTAAATCATATTTTCAACAAGTTTGTTGATTGCTTCACCACGGTATCCGGTGACTCCACCAGTGTTATAGCTTTTCTTTATTTTTCCTTTGTATCCTTTTTTTGGAGGATGCGCACGAAAAACTGGCTTCATGTCTGGTAGATGTTGAAATTCGACTTCCAACTTGTATACGGCTTCAGCCAAATCTTCCAAAGTTTTGTAGCCCGCTTTTTGAGCATACATGTCATCAAGCTTTTTGTCGCCCAGAAGTCTCCCCCTCTTTCTAAGAAGCAAAAGTATGTTTTCTTTCGCTATTTCACCCCACGTTACAAAATTCCTCACTTTTTTCAGCATGCCAAGAAAGCTAGGACGGTTGTCTAAAAGAGTTATGTGACAGTTTCGGTTTAAATGAAGGTTCTCAAGTGTTTTCTCTATTTGGGGCGAAGCGTCTCCTACTCCTCGAACACGTACTACTGCTAAACATTTCTGTTTCTCAGCCATTTTTATCTCACCCAGTCTTCGCGAGTAACAAGGCTGTAAGTCTTTTTAAGAGCATCAAAAACAGCATAAGCAAAAGAAGGAATAGTTCTCGTTGAGCCAAAACTTCTAGTCCAACAATCTTTAATTCCAGCCATATCTAGAATTACTTTTGCTGTTTCACTAGCAACCAAACCAAGGCCTCTGGGGCCTGGAATCAGAACGACTTCTACACCGCCGCGTTTCCCTGTGGTTTGAAATAATATTGAATGTTGTTTCCCGCATCCACATTCCCAACTTCCGCAGCCCCTGCGGACAAAGCTTATGTTTAATCGTGCGTTTGCGGCTGCCTTTTCAATTGCTGTTCTTACTTGTCCAGCTTTTCCACCGCCTAATCCAATGTAGCCGTCACGGTTGCCTACTGCCACTATCGCTTTGAACCGAGATTTTTCTCCCGCGTCGGTTTGCTTTTGCACCAAGTTTATGCTAATAACTTCTTCTTGCAAGTCGGGAAGCAAAATGTCCACAATTTCTGATTCACGGATTTTCAATCCTTCCACGAATATTTCTTCTATGGAGGAAATGCGGCCTTGCTGGATCATTTTGCCAAGGGAAGTCTTGGGTGTCCACGTTTCACTAATTTCTCTTTCTGTTCTCCTTCTTCTATATGTTCGTCTACGCATTGTGCTTCAACTTTCCTTTTCCTTTCACTGGCTTTTTTCTTTCCGGTTGAGCTGCAATCCTTTCTTTTATAGTCTCAAAGTGATCAACAAGGTTTTCTGGCGGCGTTTTTCTTTTTAAGTATTGAGAAAATGTTTTTTCATAAAGTTCCATATTTGAAGAGGCTAGACTTTTGGCGTAATCGGCGATGTGCTGCCCTTTTAACTCTTTTTCTCCTGGCAGTTTGTCTGCATCGTGGGGCACATCAATACCAGCGTCTACGACACCTTTTAAAGAGGCGAAAACGCATGCCCCCTTTGTAGGCTGGTTGAGCCCTATGTCTGCAACAGCATTTTTCACTTTTTTAGCTACAGCTCTTACTCCGCATAATAGGCCCGTTAAGTATGCGGAAGGCAGATTTCCACATGCAACCTGCCAACCATATTTCTTTAGTTCTTGCGAATTGGCTGAGGCGATGACTCTGTCTCCTGTTGGAGTGGCTTCTAGTATTTGGACGTTCATGTGTCTTAGTGAACATCTGGTTACTACACGGGGGAGCCTTGAAATTATAAGCGCTCTTCTTGCTTTGTAGTCTGTTTTTCCTTCTCTACGCCGTCGAAATGAAACACGATAGGAAGGCCCTTTTGCCATCAGCGTGTCCTCCACAAACTTTGTGCCTTTATGCGTCGTTCAAGTTCGGCTATGGATTCAAAGACGCCACTTCCTGCTAGAATGTAAAACTGCCGATAGGTATCTTCTGTAATGATACGCTTTTCTTTCAACTCCTTCAATCTTTTTCGCAACGCCCGAATTTTCTTCATCCAAGTCTCTTTCTTCGACACTCTCGGCTTACTTCTTTTGCCTGGACCTTTTCTTAATCCCTTCTTTTTCTTTTCTTGTAAAATACGCGCACGTGATCGGCTAACTCCTGTTTTAGGCATCGCTTGTATGGTTTTTTCGTGGATGAGTGTTTTAATTTCCTCTCTAGTAATTGCCGTTTCAACTTCGTCTATTCTTTCCGGGTCTATCCAAACTCTGTTTTGCCCCACTTTAAGAATATCAGCAGCAAGACGGCGTTGACTTTTAAGACTCATCTGTTTCTACTTCCTTTTTATGCTTCGCACGTTTAGCACGTTTGGCACTTTTAGCACGCTTGGAACGTTTGGTTTTCTTCTTTTTGGTCGCAGGTTTCTCCTTTTCTTTTTCCTCTTCAGGTTCTGGAATTGCTTCTTCCTCTTCGAGAGGCATTTCTTCCTCTTCGATTTTTTCTTCCTCAATTTCCCTTCTGACAAGCGGATTTAAGACGTGTATTTCTTTTTCTCTAGCTAGTGAAGAAATTTGAATCCGTTTTCTCGTTCCTACTGCGTGAGCAATTCGTATAGCCTGGGTTTTTGAGTCCACTTCCGCTACTTCATCTGGTGTGTGAATCAACACTTCTTCGTATCCAGAAGGGTGAAGCCCTCGGGCTATTTTTGGTCCGCCATAGCCGACGTTTACAGATTTGGGCCAGCCCTTTGCTTTAAGTCGCATTTTATTGTCTAGTCCACGGGGTTTTCTCCATTTCTCTTTCAAGCGCTTGTAACGCCAACTTTCGTGACGTCTGAATTTTGGCTTCTTGGCTTTCACAGCCTTTCGGTGCTCTACGGCTTGTTCAGCTGCAGTATTCTTCGGCGTCGTTGTTTCGGTCATGTTTCCATCCCCTCTAGGCGTTCGTAGACGTATATGCCGTCGAGAAATACCCGCGGGTCTTTTATTTTGACTTTTGTTGCTTGCTCAATGTTTGCTGCTGTCTGACTTACCTCTTCCAGATTTGTTCCTTGAACAATTATGTCATCGGACTTAATTGAAACCTTTGCATTTCCCACTATCTTTGCTATACGCGGACTGCGTTCGCCAGTGAAGTTTTCTATTAGAACTTTGTTGCCTTCAGTTTTGACGGATATAGGAAAGTGGGAAAAGACAATCTTTAATTTGTAGGTGAATCCTTTTGTGACTCCTTTTATCATATTTTGAATGTGTGAGCTTATACTTCCGACTATTGCAGCCTCTTTCTTGCGAGGCCACTCTGTTCGAACCTTTATCAGTTCTCCTTCCTTTTTAATGAATAGAGGTGCGTGAGAGAAATCACTGATCAGCGTTCCCTTTCCCCCAGATATAGTCACTACTCTGCCATCTATTTTGACATCTATGCCTTCGGGGATTTGAACAATTTTTTCGACTTCTAAATCACGCATTTCCCTTCTGCTCCTAATATACGAAGGCTAACAAGCGTCCTCCTATTTTTTCCTCTTCTGCCACTTTGTGAGAAGTCACTCCACGAGAAGTAGAAACGACTAGAAGGCCCATGTCCCTTGAGGGTAAAAAGCTTCTTTCCCACTTTTCGAATTCGTCATTTTTGACTGGAAAGCGGGGTCTAACGGCACCACATTTATTTATTCTGCCTAGAAGTTGAACTTTGAATTTTCCTGTTCTACCATCATCTACGAATTCGAACTCTCCTATGTAGCCGTTTAGCTGCATTACTCTTAGGACTCTGCCGAGAAGTTTAGAGGCTGGGCTAATGACGCACTCGCGTTTGAGGCGCATCTCGTTGTTCATGAGCGTAGTCATGCCGTTGGCAATGGTGTCAGTCACGATTTCTTGCTTCCCGCCTATTCATATTTTTTGAACCCAAGTTCTTTGGCTATCTCCCTAAAACAATGGCGGCATATATATAAATTGTAACGGCGGATAACTGAACCGTAAGAACCGCATCTTCTGCATGGTCTACTGCCCTTACCGAATTTTCGTTCTTTCTTAGGTCTCTGTTTTCCCATTCAACAACACCCTATACTATCTCAACCGCCAACGTGTCCTTGACAAACACAATTGCTTCTTCGGGCGTTAACAAGTGGCTTCTGCCAATTTTAGATTTGGTTTGTCTCCGTTCTTTAACACGATAGCCAGCGCGTCCGAGAGAAACTGAAATATCCATTCCGAAGATTCCAAGCTCTGGTACGTATTTTGTGCCTGGAATTTCAATGTGTTCTTTTATTCCGAAGGATAAGTTGCCGTTTCTGTCAAAGCAATCCTTGGAAATTTTGTTGTCGACAGCTTGTAGTGCTTTCGTGAGGAATTCTGCTGCTTTTTCTTTGCGAAGTGTTACAAGGCATGCTATCGGTTCATTTTTCCTTATCCCAAAATCCCTTATGGTTTTCTTAGCCTTACGTTTGATGGGTCTTTGACCTGTTAGTTGTTCAAGAACTTTGCTAGCCTTTTCGAGGGGCTCGCCAGATTTTCCTACAGATATGTTCACTGTTACCTTGAGAATTTTCGGTTTTATCATGGGCGTTTCTTGCCATCTTTTCCGGATTTCTTCTTCTGCTGACAACTATCACACCTCAGGCAATGATATGGATTCTTCACTATTGCCAACTGGGAAAACATAGTCGAGAATTGTCTGGAAACGTTTTCCTGAGCTGTCTTCAATTGTCCCTAGCAGGGAGCGACGCTTTTTTCCTGTCGCTTCTTCAATGTTCACAATCTTTCCATGTGCCCCTTGATTCTTCCCTCCTACAATCAGAGCAGTAGCATCTTTCGCCAATTTCATCTGTCCAATTATTTCACGGTCGGGAATAGTAACTTTGACGCTGTTAAGAGTTTGGTAGACATCTTCTTCTGGATTTTTGGGGTCTGCAACTTGAACTAGTTTGTTGGTGCCGTCGTGAAGATTAAGCTGGACATAACCGCTGTCAACGACTGTTTTATCCTCTATTCGGCAAAGTTTGAAGGCGGCCTCATTTTTTTCTATTGGGTGTAAAATAAGCCCTCTTTCATGTGACAAAATACGATAAGTTGCTTTGGCGTCTGGAATGAAAATTACGTCCATTAAGCCCACAGGAAAGCCTTCTTCTCTGCGAACTTTTCCGTCAACAAGCACTTTTCCTTCCGAAATGATGGTTTTGGCTTCTTTTCGAGTCTTTGCGAAGCCTAGAATGTTTCTCATAACTATTGTTAACGGAAGATTATGTTCTAGTGAATGAGGTCCGGGCTTTGGCTTCACTGCCCAGACGTATTCTTTTCGATGGATGGGCCAGAATCTTGGTGCTGGCTTCCGTTTTAGATGTCTGCTTCCACCCTTCTTTCCCATGTCACTTAGCTCCTTTTTCAGTTTTAGTTTTCCTCTTTATTCTTTTCCGTCCTGTCTTCTTGGTTTTTCTGGTTTTCTTTGATTTCTCTGACGTAGCTTTTTCTGGTTCTTTCTTTTTTGTCCTCTTACGAGTTTTCTTAGCGGCTTTTTTCATTTTGGGTTTTTCTTCAATTTCCTCTTTCTTCTCTTTAACAGCTTCTGCAACTGGAGGCTTTTCTTCCTCTAAAAGCATGCCTTTTCGCTTTAACGCTTCTCTGCGCCATTTGTCGTCTAAATTAAGATTTACAATCATCACTTTTGAGGGATGAATAGGAATCTGAGTGGTTGTCCCATCCACTTTATCACGCGTGATTCCATCAACAAATATTCTATACTTCTTACGGTTGACTCTCGTGATTTTACCTTCAAATCCTCTGCGATCGCCTCTCATTACACGAACCGTGTCACCCATTCTCACAGGAATGGAGTTGGTTCCATGTTTCTCTTTCAGGTCTGGGGATAAAGGTGCAGAAAAGTATTTATAGCGGCGGTGTGCAGGGGCTTGAAAGAGTCTTTTCCTCTGGGTTCTTGGTTTTGTAATTTGCATAATCTTCACCTATACTATTGTGCTCGCAGCACTTGCTATTCTGGGCCACCGTTCTGCGGCTTCTCTTGCTACGGGGCCTCTTATTTCTGAGCCTTTCATTTCTCCTTCGGCTGTCATTATGACTGCGGCATTGTCTTCAAATTGAACCCAGATGCCTTCTGGACGGCGGAAGGGCATTTTTTGCCTCACAACAACGGCTTGAAAAAGTTTTCTCCGCATGTCTGGTGTTCCTTTTCGTACTGACGTCATTATTAAATCGCCTACACCTGCACACGGGACACGTCTAAGCCGTCCTTTATATCCCATTACCTGCACCAGTCTGAGTTCTCTGGCACCAGTATTGTCAGCACATTTTAACATGGTGCCCGCTTGGACACCTTTAGCAATTTTTGGTCTTTGTCCCAACATTGCCCTCGCGAATAGTGCTCTAGGTCTTGCCCTAGCAGCCAACTATTTTTCCTCCAGTTTTTCCACAATCACAAAGGAAACAGTTTTGCTTATTGAACGGCATTCTGCTATTTTCACTTTTTCTCCTTCTTTTGCGTTAAGGCAGGGAGGGTTATGGGCAGGTATGTGGCTTTTTCTTCTTTCATATCGTTTGAATTTAGGCACATAGTGAAGATAATCACGGCGAATTATTGCGGTCTTGTCCATCTTAGCACTGACAACCAAACCATCCAAAGAACGTCCTCTGATAGAAAGATCTCCATGAAAGGGACAGTTAGGATCGGTGCATGATTTTTTTGGCTTCCTCAGAGAAAGTGTTGCCATTTTTACCAGAGTCTCCTTATTCGCTTTTTCGAGCGTTCTTCTGGTCTCCCAACCAGCGCTTTTCCATCAATCTCCACAATTGTGCCATCTGGAAAAGTAAAATGGAAAACAGCTTGATCCTTTATTATAGTCTTTTTTTTATCATCCTGCAACATTACAAAGGTGTTTCGTGTTTCATCAACAATTGTACCTTTGATGCCTTTGCAACTCGAATTGAGACACTGAGCAACTTTAGCTTTGAGTCCGATAAACTCATGCTGAACTATTGTAGGTGTGACTTTCACCGCTTCCTCACCTCAGTAAGTCTCTCTTCGTGTTCTACTGTAAGAATTCGGGCAATGGCTTTGCGAAGTTCTCTTACACGCGACGTGTTTTCTATAGTGCCACCTGCCTTCGTCATCGTTCTCAGCCTCACAAGCTCGGTTTGCAGTTCTGTAACTTTTTTCATTCGTTCTTCTGAGGACATATCTCGGACATCCTTAAGTCGAATGATGGGCATTCTATTCAGCAGCCTCCTCTTTCTCTTCTTCAGTTTCCGACGTTTCGACTTCGGCTGGTGGTATTTCTTTCTCTTCTGCTTCTGTTTGTGCTTCCAGCCTCTCCTTTCCCTCTTCTGTCTTTTCAGGAGGAATTATCTCTATTTTGTCTGGAAATTCGGCGTCGGGAGGCATTATGCGTACTTTCACTCCGAAAATACCCGGCTTCAACTGGACGTGTAGTTCTGCCTTTCTCATGTGTTCTAATGGAGGTTCTCCACTTTTTGGTAAATATCCTGTTCGAAATTTTTCATACTTTGCTCTTCGACCCCGTAGTTTCCCACTAATAATTATTTCAATACCTAATGCTCCTGAGTCCATAACCTGGTTGAGTGCCCAATATCCTGCTCTTCTGTAATGCACTCCTCTTCTTAACGCCGAAGCAATGCGTGAAGCGATGACATATGCGTTGAGTTCGGGTATCTCGATTTCAGCTACAGAAATTTGAGGATTAGGAAGCTCAAAATGCTCTTCCAAAACTTGTGCAAGGCCTTTTATGCTCTCTCCCCCTCGCCCGATCACCACGCCAGGTCGCATAGCATAAACTACTATGTGTGTTCCTAGCGGCGTTTTTGTAATGTCGACACCGCCATAACCCGCTCTTTCAAGTTCATTCTGTAAAAACTCGTCAATTTCTGTCTTTTTTATAGATTCATCAATAAAATGTTTAACTACAGACATTAGGTAACTTCCTCTCCTCTTTCCTCCCTCTCTTCTAAAACAATCTCAACATGTGTAAATGTCTTATTTTTTGGGCTTGAGCGCCCAAAGGCTCTTTGTATAGCGCGTTTGAGTTTGGTTCCAGGATAGGCTGATGCATGAATTATGTGAAGACGTTCAATGTCTAGACCTTTGAATTCAGCATTGCCTTCTGCGCTTTCAAGAACTTTCAAAATTTCTGTGGCAGCCTTAACTGGATACTTACCCACCATGGCTTTCTGCATGCCATGTCTGTGGCCGAGTTTCTTTGTGAATCGGCGGAAGGGGACAGGGTGCTCTTTGGCTATAACTTGTTCCATATAACGTTTTGCTTTATCTAAATGCATGCCTTTGATTGTTTTGCATACTTCTCTGGCATGTTTGAAAGATATTCTAAGCTCGCGTCCGCTAGCCTTCACGGTTCTCTCAGTATCAAGTTCGGGGGTGGAGTATCCGAATTTCGGCATTATATTTCCAGCTGTGCAATTCAACAGCATCAACGTCGTTTATATTTCTTTTCGTGGCATCTTTTTGTCATAAGACTTGTTATTTAATGTAGAATCATTTGGACAAGCCTTCTCCACGTTTTTAAATAATGCCCATAACTTCTGCAAAGCCCACTTCAACAGCTTCAGGTCTCTCTGTTGATATTCTTGTTACAAAGACTCATTTCCATTAAAAGTGCAGTGGCTTCTTCTTGTATGCCTTTGAGTTTATTATAGTAATTTTCGAACATTTCATCAACGCAACAAATCAGCAGCAAAGACGCAGTCTTTTTAAAGTGTTCGACCAATAAAACGATCATGCCTAAACGTCAAACAATACGTGAAGGAGGCAATGTCCTACTCTACCTAAACAAAAAACGTTCCTATTTAGTCAAAGCAGAAAAGGGAAAAAGCTTCCACACACACAAAGGATACATTCAAATTGATGATATTATCGGCAAAAAATATGGCACACGTCTGCTTAGCAGCATAGATGTAGAATTTGTTGCTCTGAAACCAGCACTTCGGGACTTTATTTTTAAAGCCCAGCGAAAAACACAGATAATGTACCCAAAGGACATAGCTCTAATGGTAATGTATAGTGGAATAGGTCCAGGTAGCCATGTAGTGGAGGCAGGTACTGGTGCAGGTGCATTAACTACGGCACTAGCCTTTTACATAAAACCGCGTGGGTGTGTCTATAGCTATGAAATTCGACCAGAATTTCAAGCAATCGCGCATAAAAACTTGGAAAAAGCTCAGGTTGAGGAGTATGTTGAGCTTAAAGGCAAAGACATAACCTTAGGCATTGATGAAAGGAATGTTGATGCTGTTGTTTTGGATTTGGCAACTCCGTGGCAAGTGATTCCTCATGCCTATTTGGCACTGAGGGGTAGCGGAAGCATAGTCTCTTTTAGCCCAACAATTGACCAAGTAGTAAAAACTGTTGAAGCTTTAGAGGAAAGTGGATTTGTTGATCTAGGCACATTTGAATGTATAATGCGTGGGATGCAGGTGGCTCGTGGGAAAACTCGACCGCAAACCATAATGACAGGGCATACAGGTTATGTGACGTATGCTCGTAAAGCGTTTCAAAAGGAAAGCCACTTGATATAATGCTATGTTTTTTGAAAATATTTCACTAGATTAGTAATGGTGAAATGGAGGTCAAACATGTTCGTGCTTTGATGTTTTTCGTTTAAATAAAACGTAAACCATTGAGGCTATGACAAAGCTGAGGACGAGAATCTCCACTTCTTCGTAAGAAACAGCTTCGATGTGATTATACCCAGTCTTCTCCGAAAAAGGTAGTGAATTTGCATCTCTAACCGAAAAGACATCGCCTCCATATTCGTCTGCCCTTATGAAAAACAATATTGGAACGAACATCATTACTAAACCAAGAACAACAGCAGTAGCGACGTATACTGCAGACCTGTTCACATCAGTTTCCTCACATGTTAAATGGATATAAGTCGCTTTTAGTTCTACGTTTTAGAACAGCTTTATGTGTACTCAAAATGGTTTTTCCCTCCACAATCTCAATGTTTCAAACCATAAAACTGAACAGCCGACGATGCCAAAGGTCAAGGCGAAGAAGTTGTGGACGCTGCCAGTTACGCCATACAATAGTAAATAGGTTATGAACATGGTGGACAGCCAAACCGAGTAAAATAGATAGCGAGGCACCAGAAAGCGGCCTACGCGGGTGAAAAATCGGAGAAGACCAACTTTAACTTCTTCTTTCAAAATATACTCTCCAGTCTTCTTCCTTGTCACAAGTCCAAGATTTTGCAGCTTTTCTAAATGATGGACTGCAATACTGGGGCTGGAAAAGTGTAGGGAACGTTGAATTTCTCGTACCCCAGCACTGTGGTCAGATGCTCTGAGCAGATACCAATACACTCTCAAAGTTTTGCCCTTCAGTTGCGATTCTATAATGGTTAGTTCAGAAGCGGGTTCTTTAGACATTAGGATTCCCCCAAAAAGACAATATCCAGACAGAGCGTTATATAAAATCTGGCACATATTAGTAAACATTCGACTGTCGCCTTTGCAATCGATTTAAGGTAGAAAAAGTGGTGGGTGCCTTCCTACAACTTACTCTATACAGAATTCTGTGCGCTGAAAATCCTTGAAACGTCAACTCGGAGTTCGCCGAATGCAAGCTTCTCAGGTGAAAATCCCATGGCTAAGCCTAGAAGCTGTGGATAATGTAAGACTGGTACACCATAGTTTTCGTTAAACATTTTTTCGATTCGCCCTTGGTTAGTGTCGTACATCATGTGGCAGAATGGGCAAATTGTTATCAGAGCTTGTGCTCCGACGTTTTTGATATGATTTAGTTTGTCTCTAGTGAGCTGTAGAGGAATTTTGTTGTTTACACCTACTGATGGTGCTCCGCAACATTCGGACTCGTCCATATAGTCTAAGCATGTGGCACCTGTAACTTCAATCAAGCTTTTGAGCATCTTTGGGTCCTCCGGATCATCGAATCCTGCAGATTCTTTAGGTCTCAAAACATGGCAACCATTGTGTTCGGCAACTCTAAGCATTGTAAGAGGCTTAACAACAGAACTCTTGACCTTTTCTAAGCCCAGATCTTCAACCAAAACTTGAACTAGATGCTTTACTTCTATTGAACCACTAAACTCCAACCCAACCCCATCAAGATTAGTGTTTATTGACTCTCGAAGTTTTTTGTCTTCCTTAAGCATTTTGTTGACTTTTCTTAACGTTCCAGAACAGCCTGGACAGAGAGTCAAAATGTTTAAACCTCGCTGCTCTGCAACAGCCAGGTTTCTTGCAGCCATTATGAGCATCATTTCGTGATCAACCGGATCCATTGGAAGGCCGCAGCAGTTGAATTCCGGCATTTCCACAAGCTCTACACCAAGCTTTTGTAGAACTCTTCTTGCTGAGATTTCGTAGGCTGCAACACGATAAGGTATTGCGCAACCGAGGAAAATTAGGTATCTGTTTTTTTCTGCCATTTTCTATTTTCCCTTCTCTTCAAGAAATCGCAAAAAGTGTACACTGTTAAGGGTTTTAGTTAGGTTCTTTGTATTGCATTTTGGTAGTACCGGTAGACCTAGAGCTTCTCTTCTTTTTATTCTTAATTCGGGAATTCGGTAGGCGTAGCCTGATTCAAGGATGCTTGAACCTAACTCTTTAAAGACTTCAGGAATGTGACCTTCTTGGGTGGCTAAGTTCCGCAAAACGCGTATAACATTTGCAACTTCCACATCTTGAGGACAATGGTCAGTACATGTAAAGCAAGAAGCACAAAGCCACAAAGTATCGCTTGAGAGCACTCTGTCTTTCAATCCAAGTTGTGCCATACGAATGATCTGCCTTGGACGGTAAGTCTCACTAAATCTAGCAATCGGGCAATCTGACGTGCATGTTCCACATTGAAAACAGTTGAGCAGTTTTTCGCCGCCAGGAATTTTGCTTATTTCATATTTGAATCCCTTATTAATTTCAGAAGATTTAACAAGCGTCTGCCTTGTTTCTACAGTTGCCATTGGATCTTACCTCCATCTTTTCTAATTAAACTCGGTCCAAGCTTCTTCAGTTGTTCAACCATATCCCTCACTACCGAGGCAAACCTGTCTCCCTCACTTGCTGAAACCCACTCTAATCTTAGACGTTCTGGCTCTATTCCAAAATCCTCTAAAACTTTTTTCAAAAGCATTACCCTCGCCTTGGCTTTGTAGTTTCCGTTAATGTAGTGGCAATCTGAAGGCAAGTGGCAGCCCGCAACTAGTACACCGTCTGCACCATCTTTGAAGGCTTCTAAAATGAAGAGCGGGTCGACTCTGCCACTGCACATGACACGAATTATTCGTATGTTAGGTGGGTACTGAATTCGGCTGACGCCAGCTAAATCTGCGCCAGCGTAGGCACACCAGTTGCATAAGAACCCAACTATTTTTGGTTCAAAATTTTCTTTCTCGCTCATGCTTTCAATTCCTCCAACAAAGTGGCTTTCACTTGAGCCATAATCTCTTCGTTTGTAAAATGCCCCAAAGTAATGGCTTTTGTAGGACATGCTGCTCCACAGACTCCGCAGCCTTTGCAGAGAGCTTCTATTATGTGTGCGGTGACTTTGCCATCTTTTTCTTTCATTTCTATGGCGCTATAGGGACAGAGATTTTCACAAATTCTGCAGCCCCCGCAGAAGTCTTCATCTACATGTGCGATTGCCCCTTCCATTTCAAGCGTTTTCTTAGAGAGGATTGTTGCCGCTCGGGCTGCTGCAGCGCATGCTTGCGATATGCTTTCGTCAACGAATTTGGGTGAGTGGGCCATTCCACACAGGAAAATTCCGTCGGTTTGAAAGTCTACAGGCCTAAGTTTCATGTGCGCTTCAAGGAAAAATCCGTCTTTGGTTAATGGTACTTTGAGCATTTCTGCTATACGTTTGTTGTCGGGGTTTGGAATGGTGGCGGCACTTAAAGCGATAATGTCTGGTTCTAATTTCATCTCTTCTTTTATTATCGGCTCCCAAAATGTTATTTTGAGGTTGCCATTTTCGCTTGTTACTTTGGGCTTTCTATCGTCGGTGTAGTTTATAAAAAGTACACCTTTCGCTGCGGCTTCACGATAATAATCTTCCTTAAACCCATAGCTTCTCACATCCTTGTAAAGCACGTAAACCTCCACTTCGGGGTTTACGTCCTTAATTTTTAATGCATTTTTTAATGCTTGTCCACAACAGATTCTTGAGCAATTGGGTCTTTCTTCTGTTCTAGCGCCTACGCATTGAATCATGACAACGTTTTCAGCTTTGAATTCACCCTTTGCAAGTTTCTCTTCCAGCTCGTGTTGAGTCATGACGCCGGGAGAATTTCCATACAGGTATTCCACAGGTTTGTATTCGGTTGCGCCTGTGGCTACTATCACTATCCCATTCTCAACTTCTTTTTCTTCGCCGTTGTTGTAGGTTATCCTTGATCTGAAATTGCCGACGAAACCGTTTACTTCGGTGACTTCAGCGTTAAGATGGATACGAATTTTCCTGTTTTTCGCGACTTTATTTATTAGCTTGTCTAGGTATTCTGTAGGGTTTTTGCCTTCAAGCATGTAGTGAATTTGGCGTAGATGCCCACCCAGTTTCTTTTCTCGCTCGACAAGATGCACTTCAAAGCCTTGCTTGGCAAGCTCTAAGGCAGCAGTCATACCGGAAACCCCGCCGCCGATGACCAAACCGATAGGCGTCACATTTATGATCGGTTTCTTCAAAGGTTTCAGCAATCGTGCCTTGGCGACAACCGAACGTACCAGTTCTTTGGCTTTTTCTGTTGCTTCTATTGGTTCATGCATGTGCACCCAGCTGCATTGATCTCGTATGTTCACCATTTCAAATAGATACGGGTTTAGACCTGCCTCTCGGACAGTCTCTTTAAACAATGGCTCATGAGTTCTTGGTGTACAGGAGGCTACTATAACGCGGTTTAAGCAATGTTCATTGATTTTCTCTCTTATAATTCCCTGAGTATCTTGGGAACATGTGTAGAGGTTTGCTTCAGCGTAAACCACGTTTGGCAGTTTTTTGGCATATTCTACAACCTCGGGAACGTTTACTACTCCTCCAATGTTTATTCCGCAATGACAGACGAATACTCCTATGCGTGGCTCTTCTTGGCTTACGTCTCTCTCCGGTGGGTACTCTTTGCCAACTATTTCTTTTCCTCTTTCAGAAGCAATAACTGCCATTGCTTTGGCCGCTGCCCCGCTGGCTTGAGCAACGCTTTCTGGAATATCTTTAGGAGCAGCGAAAGCTCCGCAAACGAATACGCCTGGTTTTGAGGCTTCAACAGGTGAGAACACGCTTGTTTGGCAGAAGTTGTAGCGGTTAAGTTGTATTCCCAATACATTAGCGAGTGTTTGAGCGTTTTTGGGAGGTTGCATTCCGATGGATAGAACTACCATGTCAAATTCTTCGGTTCTAGGTCCTTCGTCCTCTATATAGTACAAGTATAGATTGTTTGTTCTAGGATCTTCAGTAATCCGTGCAGGTCTTGACCTTACAAACCTTATGTCGTACTCTTCCTGAGCACGAATATAATAGTCATCAAACTCTTTTCCGTAAGCACGTATGTCCATGTAAAAAATTGTGCAACTCAGGTTGATGGGCACATGTTCCTTGGCTATTATTGCTTCTTTAATTCCATACATGCAACAAGCAGCTGAGCAGTAATTGTTGCCAATTTGAGCGTCTCTTGAGCCAACACATTGAATGAAAGCTATTTTCTTAGGAATTTCGCCATCTGAAGAACGTAAGACGAGTCCGCCATATGGTCCTGAAGCGCTTAGAATACGTTCAAATTCGATGCTTGTGACGACGTTGGGAAATCGTCCGTATCCGTACTCGCTTTTCAGCGTTGCGTCAAAAGGCTCGAAACCAGGTGCTAGAATAATCGAGCCCACTTTTAAAGCTATTTCGCTATCTTGCTGGTCGTATTCAATTGCTTTTGCTTTGCAGATTTCTTGGCATGTTCCACATCCTATGCACTTTTCTCGGTCAATTATGAATTTCAAGGGAACTGCCTGAGGGTAGTCAACATATATCGCACTCCTATTGCTCAAACTTTCATTAAACGTGTCCACAGCCTCTACAGGACATTTCTGCGCGCACAAACCACAACCATTGCATTTTTCTTCGTTTATGTAACGACTTCGCTTTCGAACCTTCGCCTCAAAGTTTCCAGCCTTTCCAGTGAGCTCGATAAGCTCGCCGCTTGTGATCAGATTTATGTTCGGGTGTCTTCCAGTCGCAACTAGTTTAGGTGCAAGAATGCACATTGAACAGTCATTAGTTGGAAAAGTCTTGTCAAGCCGTGCCATAACACCACCTATACTTGGCGACTTGTCGAGCAGATAGACTTTGAAACCAGAGTCTGCAAGGTCTAAGGCTGCTTGGATTCCAGCAACTCCTCCTCCAACTACAAGCGTAGCGCCGACTTTTGCTTCAGTCATCTTATTGTACCTCCAATGCTTTGTAAAGGGGTGTTGCTTCCTCAACATGATCAAGAGCAATCATTCGTTTCCTGCGCATGTCTACAATGTGACGAAGAATCATGGCGGGCTTAACATTCATATTGGCTGCAATTTCTTTAACTGACAGCGGCTCTTGTCTGGTTAAAAGATGTATCTTATGTCGTAGAAACTCCTCGTTTACAATTTCATCTAATAGATTGTCGAATTCTCCTTGTGGGATTATTTCTCCATAAACGTTCATAGCTTCTGTTAGTTCCTCTTCCCTTCCTGTGAAAACTCTCAAGCGAAAATCTGCAACAGCATTCTTAGCTGCTGAAACATTCAACAAAATCCTTTCATCCGACTGTCCCCCAGCCAATGGAGATTGTCCGAATTTTATGATCTGATTTCTGAAATCGTCAACAACAGTTGAGAAGGGCTCGACTTCAGTTGCATAAGCCCATTCTAGCCGTAGGCGCTCTGGCTCGAGGCCAGTTAGCATAAGTAGTTTCTTTAAAACCTTGACTTTGTTTTCAGCTTGAATATTTCCTTCAACGTAGTGGCAATCAGGTGTGGGACAACCGACTAATAGAACACCGTCTGCGCCTTTCGCAAAAGTATCAAGCACAATAACTGGATCAACTCTGCCTATACACATCACTCGCAAAACATGCATTTTGGGGTAGCCCCTCATTTCACGGGGACTTGAAATTTCTACCTCCTTTGGCATGCTCCAGTTGCAGACAAAGCCAATGATTTTAGGTCTAAACACCATACAGTTTACCTCCCTAAAGCGGTTTCAACATTAGCCAAAATTTGGGCTTCTGAAAACTTTTTCATGGCAATAGCTCGCTCAGGACAACTCGCACTACAAATGCCACAGCCTTTACACAAGTCTTCGTCGACTTCCGCAACCCCAGCATCGTTCTTTCTAACAGCGCCATATGGACAAACTACTGCACAGAGATTGCACCCTGAGCACAATGTTTCGTCAACCACAGCTTTGTCAGCATCACACAATTCTTCATTCCCAAGACATTCTGTACATGGACCACATCCAAGACATCTCCGAGCTTCGAAAATGGCAGTTTCTTTGTTTCTTGCTAAAAGCTCATCAGCCTCTTCGAAGCTCGCCTCCCATCTGCCTATGTCCACGTGAGAGCTGACATATCGTTCAGGCTTCCTTGTTATCTTTCCCATGTCTTTAACCCAAGTTGTCTCCACAATTTCCACTTCCCTTCCTTCACGCATATCTTTGCCGTTCAAATAGCGATCAATCGATTCTGCTGCCCGTCTACCTGCTCCAACAGCCTCAATGACACTTGCAGGACCAGTTGCTACGTCGCCACCTGAAAAAAGGCCCGGAATTTTGGTTTCCGTCGTTAATGGATCAGCTGCAACTGCCCATTCGCGTTCGCCCACTAGAATTGTGGGCAGCCGTGAGGTTTCGGCAACTTGACCGATTGCAGGAATCACAGTGTCCACTTCATACAAATGCTCAGAACCTGGAATTGGCACTGGACGCCTTCTACCACTTGCATCAGGCTCCCCTAACTCCATCCTCAAGCATTCAACAGCCTTAACCTTGCTACTTTCTCCAATGATTTGTTTTGGCGAAACAAGAAACTGGAACTTGGCTCCCTCTTTTTCAGCTGCCTTCACTTCGTAGGGAAGTGCTGGCATTTCCTTCTGGGAACGGCGGTAAAGAACAATGACTTCCTTTGCCCCGAGCTTCAGCGACGTGCGTGCGGCGTCGACAGCACTGTTGCCTCCTCCAATGACCGCGACTTTTTCGCCTAGATCAAAGCTTTTTCCCAAGGCAATGTCTCTTAGAAATTCAACAGCGTGAAAAACGCCTTCCAATTCTTCGCCAGGTATTCTGAGCTTTTGGCTCAGCTGTGCCCCGATGGCTAGGAATATGGCTTTGTAACCTTGGCTTTGTAAGGTGTCAAAAGTAACGTCCTTGCCAAACTCTACTCTTGTCTTGATTTCCACACCCAAATCTTGGATGTATGCTATCTCGTTTGCTACCACATATTTTTGGAGACGATAGTCTGGAATACCATATCTCATCATTCCTCCGGGTTCGGGCATACGTTCAAAAATCGTAACAGGGTAGCCACGTTTCGCAAGCTCATATCCAGCGCTAAGTCCAGCGGGTCCAGCGCCGATTATTGCCACTTTTTGATTGTGTATTTTTGGGATTGGTTCAGGTTTTATTCTTCCTTGTTCGCGTTCAATGTCTGCTGCGAGTCGTTTTAGATAGCG
>SMTZ1_10001438_pt1 | contig 28627 bp, 21 predicted proteins | sample DeeMarSWOR136_30_FD_25667 | JGI IMG/M metagenome (IMG submission 25667)
CCCAGAGAAAATTGGTGTATCCCGGACAATCCACCAGGTTGATCTTACAGTCCTTCCACTCGAGAAAACAGGCAGCCGAATTGATCGAGATGTTCCTCTCGATCTCATCTGGATCGTAATCGGTCAGTGTGTTGCCGCTCTCGACTTTAGTTAACCGGGTGGTGACTCCCGAGTTGAATAAAAATGCAGCGGTCAAGGAGGTTTTTCCAGAGGAACCATGACCTACTATGGCTACATTCCTTATTTTATCGACAGCATAGTCTTTCATCCTGAAGCCTCCAAGAAATATTAAATTCGATAGGTTTTATCTTTAATATGCGAATATTAACTAACGGCGACAACGGATATGATACAACAAAATTTCCCTTCTGCTCAAGATAAAAATTCAAACGAGCTATTTCTCCAGATGACCTAAGAAATGCTCTAAATCGGCAGGCAGAGTCGAGGAGTACTCTACCCTTTTTCCAGTCTCTGGATGGTAAAAAGAAAGGTAAGAGGCGTGGAGAAAAAGGCGCGGAACCTTGATTTTTGTCTTTCGGCGGCCGTACCGTGGGTCCCCGGCAACAGGATGGCCGGCTGCTGCCAGGTGAACTCTTATCTGGTGAGTCCTGCCGGTAACAGGCTGAATCTCCAGTAGAGTGAATTCTCCGTAGTTCTTGCGGACCGCATACTTGGTCAGAGCTTGGCGGGGTCTTTTAGTCCGGATTGAAATTCTTTCTCCATGCTTAGTATGGCGCCCGATCGCCCAGTCTATTTTTCCCTGTTCCTCAGGCATTCTTCCCCAGACAAGCCCCAGATAGCGCTTGACGACGCCTCTTTTCTTAAACTGATCCTGGAGCTCCTGGTAAGCTGCGGCGCTCTTGGCCACAACCATCAAGCCCGATGTTTCTTTATCCAGCCGATGCACGATTCCGGGTCTTTCCTCAGGCCCGATTTTCCGGATCTCGGGAAAAGAATGGAGCAAAGCGTTGACCACTGTGTGCTCCCTGTTTCCTGCTCCAGGATGGACCACCATGCCCGATGCCTTATTGATAACAACGAAATGGTCGTCCTGGTAAATAACCTCCAAGGGAATGTCTTCGGATAGGATCGTGCCGGGCTCTTGCGGCTCATAATCTATCTTAATCCTTTCCCCAGCCTTGAGCCGATGATTGGCCTTTTTTACCTCTTCGTCGACAAAAACCCTTTTTGCTTTTATGCATCTTTGAATCTGGGAGCGGGTCAAATCGCTCATCTTTTCTGACAGGAAGACGTCCAATCTCTGGTTCAAGCCGGATAAGGGAGTGATCAGGAATTCTTTTTTAGGCACTTTTTCTCATTCTCATTCTCAGGACGAGAAACAGAATGATCCCGCCGATCAACCCCAGAATGCAAAAAAGCTGGGGATAGGACAGGCTTAGATATGGAGAAACGCCGCGGATCAGATAGGCTCTATCAGGATGGTCTCCACGAAAGAACTCCACACCATACCTGATCAGGGAGTAATTTATGATGTAAAAGGAAAAAACCTGTCCATCGAACTTCTTTTTGCGCAGTATCAGGAACAGGATCAAAAAGTTCAGAAAATTCAGCCCTGCCTCATAGAGTTGGGTCGGATGGAGAGGCGTATACAGCGGAATCCCTGTTAGGTTGCTGGCATACTCATTCTGGAAAGTTACACTCCAGGGTAAAGAGCATTCCCTGCCGTAACAGCACCCGGCGCTAAAACATCCGATACGGCCAAAACCGTGTCCCAAAGCTAAGGCTGGACCGATAATATCGGCTGCTTTCCAGGTGGGAATCTTATGCTTCCGGAAATACCATAGGGCAAAAATCAATCCGAAGGCCAATCCCCCCTGGAAAACGCCGCCAGAACGGGCCAGGCTGAACAACTCTCCGGGATAACGTGTGTAATACGAGAAATTCCCGATAAAAAGAATCAGCTTGGCCCCGACCAAAGAGATGAGGATGGTGTAAAACGCCATGTCCAGCATCTGAGGAGCCTGGAAGCCCTGCTTTTTAGACTGCACATAAAGAAACCACAATCCCATCCCCACTCCCAGGGCAAGCATGAATCCGTAGGTATGAATGGTCAGGGGGCCTAGTTTTAAGAGGATGGGGAACATTTTGGCCTTCTTTTAAATAAGAGTATGAAAATCAATACAAAGGCACCGACCGTGATACTGGAGTCTGCGACATTGAAGGACGGCCAGTGCCAACTCCTCACATAAAAATCCAGGAAATCAACAACATATCCCCTGATCACCCTGTCTATCAAATTCCCGAGAGCTCCAGCCAGGATCAGGGAAAGGGAAATCTTCATCAACCTGTCAGAAGTGGGAGTCTTGAAAAAATAGAAAATTACGAAACCCAGAGCGACCAGCGAGACCGCGGTGAGGAATATGTATAATAGCAGGCTTTCCGATTGAGAAAAAAAACCGAAGATCGCTCCTCGGTTCCTGATATGAGTGATGTTGAAAAAGCCAGGCACAACGCTTTTGCTGTTCAGATGGGCGATGCTCCGGACGACAAGGGCTTTGGTCGCTTGGTCAATGGCGACTAGAATAATGACCAGCAAATAATAGAACCGATTGCGTTTCATGAATGCATACTCTTCATCACTTCCTCGCAGCGCTCGCAGAAGTGAGGGTACTCGGAGCTTTTCCCCACGAACGGGGAGAAATTCCAGCACCTCTGGCATTTTTCCCAGGTCGCCTTGGAAATCACCGCCTCCAATTCTTCATCCGAATGCGACTTCAGCTCCACGCTGGAGACGATAAAAACTGTAGCGAGCTCTTTTTCATACTTCCTCAGTAACTCCACTCGGGAAGAAGGGACTTTAAGGGAAACGACGGCCTCGAGTGAGTTACCGATAACGTCTTCCTCCCTCGCCCGCTCGAGCTCCTTCAGGACAACCTCTCGAACATCTATAAGGTTTTCCCATTCCTGGTACGTTCGTTCATCAAGCCATTTCTCTTCGAATAGCGGGAAGGACTCGAGATGGACCGAATCTTCCTTTCCTTGGAAAGAAGGCATAACCTCCCAGGCCTCTTCAGTGGTGAAGGGCAGGATTGGAGTCATCAGCACCAGCGTGGATTTGAGGAGTTCAAAAAGCGCTGTTTGGGCAGACCGGCGAAGCGGCGATTTTTGGCCTGAACAATAAAGCCTGTCCTTGATCACATCCAGATAATAAGCGCTTAGGTCGACAGTGAAGAAATTGTATATGGTATGAAAAACGACATGATATTCGTAATTCTCGTAGGCTTTCAAGATCTTTTTTCCGACCTTGCGGCATCTTTCCATGATCCATTTATCCAGGGATTCCATCTTCTGCCTATCCATTTTTTCCTCGTCAGGAGAGAAATCATGGATATTCCCCAGGATAAACCTCCAGGTGTTCCGAATCTTCCGGTAGGCTTCAACCAGCCTCTGCAGAGTCTCATTCCCGAAACGGGCATCTTCTTTGTAGTTGAGCATCGCTACCCAGAGCCTTAAGACCTCCGCTCCGTTTGTGGAAATCACTTCATCGGGATCGACGAAGTTCCCGAGGGACTTGGACATTCCTCTCCCCTGCTCATCGAGCACAAATCCATGAGTGATTACAGCTTTATAGGGGGAAGCTTTCTTGGCTGCAACTCCTATGAAAAGGGAGCTGTTGAACCAGCCACGATATTGATCATGACCTTCCAGGTACACATCAGAAGGCCAGGGCAGGTCAGGCCTTTTTCCGAGGACATTGTGGCTTGCCCCGGATTCAAACCAGACGTCCAGGATATTGTTCTCTTTGTTGAATTTGTGAGACCCGCACTGAGGACATTTCACGCCACCGGGAAGAAGTTCACCTGCCTCCTTGATAAACCAGGAATTGGAACCCTCTTTGGTAAAAATGTCCGCAATCCTCAATGTGGTTTTTTCATCAGCCAGGATATGGCCGCAATCATGGCAGTAAAAAGCGGGAATGGGTACACCCCAGGAACGCTGGCGGGAGATGCACCAGTCGGGGCGGGCACTGACCATATTGGATATTCTCTCTTCCCCCCAGGGAGGAATCCAGCGCACTTTTTTTATCGCCTCCAGAGCCCTGATTCTCAGATCGTTGGTATCCATGGCTATAAACCATTGGGCTGTAGCCCGGAATATCACGGGATTCTTGCAGCGCCAGCAATGGGGATAAGAGTGGACGATCTCGCCTTCCTTTAACAGAGAACCATCGGCCTTCATATCTTCGGTAATCTTTGAATTGGCTTCAAAAACATTCATTTCCCCGTATTTCTCGACCTGTGGTACGAACTTCCCCTCGCTATCCACAGGCGTGTAGATATCCAGCCCTGTCGCTATCCCGGTCAGATAATCTTCGTAGCCATGACCGGGAGCGGTATGGACACTGCCTGTGCCCTGGTCAAGAGTAACATAATCTGCCAGAACAAAGACTGACTCGCGGTCGATGAAGGGATGGCGGGCTTTCAGACCTTCCAGTTCTTTCCCGAAAAAAGTGACGAGGGTCTGGGTCTTTTTAAAGCCCAACTCTTCGGCCAGAACCGGAACCAGCCTTTTGGCAGCGATGAAGACCTCTCCATCGGTCTCGAAAGCCGCATATTCATACTCTGGATGGAAAGCAATGGCCAGGTTGGCAGGCAGAGTCCAGGGAGTCGTCGTCCAGATCAGAACAGAGACCTTTTTCCCCTTTAGCTCGGGGAATTTTTTCGTCAGGTCTGATTTCATCGGGAATTTCACATAGATTGAGGGAGATTTTCTGTCTTTGTACTCGATTTCAGCCTCGGCCAAGGCGGTTTTGCAATGAGGGCACCAGTGAACCGGCCTTTTTCCTTTGTAGACATTGCCCGTAGCGAAAAAAGCAGCCAGATGGCGAATGACTTCTCCTTCGTATTCTGGGTCCATGGTCAGATAAGGTTTCTCCCATTCACCGAATATTCCCAGCCTTTTGAACTGATTTCTTTGAATATCAACATATTTTAAGGCGTATTTCTTGCATTCTTCTCTGATCTCTATGATGGAAAGGTCTCTCTTTTTTGCTCCGAGGAGCTGGTCGACCTTGATCTCAATCGGCAGCCCATGGCAATCCCAACCGGGAAGATACGGGGATCTGTATCCCTGCATGGTCTTGGTCTTGATAACGAAGTCCTTTAAAATCTTGTTCAGAGCTGTGCCGAGATGAATGCTGCCGTTGGCGTAAGGGGGGCCGTCATGGAGGATAAATGAAGGGCTTTTTTCTCTTCTTTTCTGGATCTTCTGGTAGAGGTTCATCGCCTCCCATTTCTTGATTATCTCGGGTTCCTTCTGAGAGAGCTTGGCCTTCATGGAAAAGGAGGTTTGGGGAAGGTTCAGGGTATCTTTAATTTTCTCGCTGTCTGCCATGGTGATCTCCAGTCCTTGTCTTCTATTTCATTATTATAGAATAAGTTATTTTACATCTCCACGATAAAAAGTCAACGAAACCGAAATAGGGAACGTTCCCGAGGGGGATAACCTTTTATAATTTTTTATATGCAGCGAAAAAAGAGTGTCCCGGCAGAGAACGTCCCCATATTACATATTAGAGATGCGAGAGCAATTCGGAAGTTAACTTGGAAAAACTAGACAGGCTCAAATTCAGCTTTTTATGTAATGGGCACCCAGACTGTTGGGATTGCCCAGGGCCGCATAGGTGATCAGTAAGGCAACCTGAATCCCATGCTTGAGACCGACAACCTTATCATCCATTTTGGCTTCTTTATAGAACTTTTCGATCCTGTGGCGAAGGTAATCCAGGTCCGCTTTCGCCCTCTCCAGCCGTTTTTTGGTCCGGATGATGCCGGCATAATTCCACATGGTCGATTTGATGGATAACCAATCTTGATTGATCAAAGCCGGGTCGATTTCTTCCTCTCTCTCTGGATAATACCAGTCATGGATCTCGGAGGGGCTGGGGATGGCCGGGTCAAAATGAGAAGCGATGTATTTGGCCCCTCTCTTCCCCCACACCAAGCCCTCTAAAAGAGACGTGGAAGCCAGGCGGTTCGCCCCATGAACCCCCGTACAGGAGACCTCTCCTACAGCAAAAAGGCCCTTGAGCGAGCTTTTTCCCCAGCCGTCGACCAGAACACCGCCGCAACAGTAATGGGCGGCAGGGACAACAGGAATGGGCTCCTTGGTTATATCCACTCCGTACTTCAAGCAGGTCCTATAGATATTGGGAAACCTTTTTTTGATATTGATCTTGGCGTATGAAGCCAGGTCCAGGTAAACATAACTGGAGTTACTGTTGGTCATCTCCTCATAGATGGCTCTGGTCACCTCATCCCTAGGGCCTAATTCCTTTTTCTCGTTGTAGTTTTCCATGAAGGTCAAGCCCTCTCTTGTTTTCAGCCGGGCCCCTTCTCCCCGGACGGTCTCGGAAATCAAGAAACCCTCGGCATCCGGATGAAAAAGAGAGGTGGGATGGAACTGGATGTATTCCATATTGACGATTCTGGCTCCGGCCTTGTAGGCCATGGCATAACCGTCGCCGATGGCGCCCCTGGGGTTGGAGGTGTAAAGATAGACCATGCCGCATCCACCCGAAGCCAGGATGGTGTAAGGGGCAAAAATCGTTTTCACTTTTTGGGATTGGTTATCCAGAACATAGGCGCCTGTGCACCGCGGCTCCTTGTAGAAGGATTTGGGATTCCGGGAATGATGGGGCACGGTCAGCAAGTCCACAGCCGTATGTCCCGTCAACAGCGTCACATTGGAAAACTTCTTCAATACAGCGATAAATCTTTCCTCTATGGTCTTCCCGGTCATATCCTCGACATGGAGGATCCGTCTTCGCGAGTGACCAGCCTCCTGGGCATAATCCAGAGAATCCGGAGCGCTCCTGGCAAAAGGGATGGCCAGCTCTTTGATCAAGACCTCATCCACAGTTCTTTTTCCTTCCTTGGCTAATATATCTACAGCCTCGGGATTGTTGATACCGTCTCCGGCCTCGAGGATATCCTCCTTCAATAACTCCGGATAGTCATCCTTTCCCAGGGAAACGATCCCTCCCTGGGCATAGAATGTGTTTGACTCCTCCGGTTTACTATTCTTGGTGACTACGATCACTCTCAGGCCGCTCTTCGCCGCCTCCAGGGCTGCGCTGGCGCCTGCGATTCCACATCCGATGATGAGGACATCGGTCGTTATTTTTTTTTCTCGAGACATCACAGTTCCCCCAAAAATTCAATGCTGATGTCTACCGATCTATACGAATGAGTCAAGCTGCCCACCGAGATAAAATCAACGCCGAGAGCCGCAATCTCCCTGACCCTGTCCAGAGAGACCTTGCCCGAAACCTCCAAAGGCACCTTTCCCTTTACCCATTCCACAACCTTTCTCATGCTCTCGACCGACATGTTATCCAGCATGATCATGTCAGCCCCACTGTGAACAGCCTCCTTGACTTCATCGAGCTTGGTCGCTTCCACTTCTACCTTTATTCCGGGTTTAATACGTTCTTTTGCCCTCTGTACGGCCTGGGAGATGCTTCCGACCAGCTTCAGATGGTTGTCCTTGATCATCACCATCTCAGAAAGGTTATGGCGGTGGTTCTTTCCGCCGCCCATCTTAACCGCATATTTCTCCAGAGTTCTTAAACCAGGAGTTGTTTTGCGTGTATCAAGGATTTTCGTTTTTGTCCCTTCCAGAGCCTGCACGAACCTCCAAGTTGCGGTGGCGATCCCGGACATTCTCTGGAGAAAATTCAACGCTGTTCGCTCGCCTTTGAGGATGGAAATCGATGAGCCCCGGATCACAGCCAGCTTCTCGCCGGCACTAAATCTCTGTCCATCTTCTTTCGTCTTCCTGAATTGCAGGTCGCTATCGATTTTTGCGAAAACTCTTCGCGCCACATCCAGGCCGGCAAGAACGCCATCTTCTTTGGCCAGTATGATTGCTTCCGACCGGGATTCCTCAGGAATAATGCTCTCGGAAGTGATATCTCCCTGGGGTAAATCCTCATTTAACGCGGCTGCGATGACCGAATCTATTACATCTTTCTTCATTGACTGAGATTATAGTTTTTTCCTCATATTCAGTCAATGAGTTATCAGCGATAGCATCGCAAACTCTGTTATAGAAACACATTTAAGGCTCAGGCTAGGTGGTTCCAAAACACGCCGCTTTTGCCCCTACGAGACCTCGGAGGGGGAACAGCTTCGCTTTCCCCCTTCCGACGGGAGCTCAATTTCATTGAGACTCCCTGCCTCCCCTTCTCGGGCCGAATAGAGAATCCCGCCCTGCGACCAAAGGAGCATACTCCCTTGGAACCCTCACTGATTTGTGTCCTGAGAGAGGGCCACAAATCAGTCAAAAGCGGCTCGATTCCAGGCTTCGCTCTCCTCTTCCTATTGGAGAGATTGCTTCGTCGCTTCGCTCCTCGCAACGCCTGCTCAGCCTTCCATACGGTTTTTTCACCACCCAACCTGAGCCTTCTTCTATTACAGAAAATGTAATGGGGACGTTCCTGAAGGCGACACCCTTTTATACTTTTCTATATACAGCGAAAAAAAGTGTCCCCGCAGGGAACATCCCCATATTACCCACAGAGTTTTGATTTGCCTAACCTCCTTCTATGGATTAAAATAATTGAGCTTTTTTGGCTTCGGAATGATGATAAAATCCTATCATCTCATCCAGCACAGGCCAAACAAGCAGAATTTTCTGGCTTTAGAAGAAAATAGCGAGGCCATCTTGCCAGGGATGACGTTTATAGAGTGAACGGAACAGGAAGAAAGACTATGAAAGGGAATTCGTCTCTCAAGTTTGAAGATCATTTTCAACTCTCATCAGCAGACCTCCAGAAAATTTTGAGTCTTTCTCTCTCTCGCGGCGGTGATTTCTCAGAGGTTTTTCTCGAGTATAAAACCTACAACTTGATCAACATGGAAGAGGATATCATTAAAGAGACAGCCGAAAGCATAAGTCTCGGCTTGGGTATCAGGGTATTATCTGGAGAGAAGACCGGCTACGGATACACGAACGATCTCTCCATCAAGGGAGTAAAAAAAGCAGCCTTGACCGCAGCCTCTATCGCTTCCAGTCCCCGCATCCAGGCTGCTTCTCCATTAAAGCTATCCCGTCTTGAGCACAATTTCTATCCTGTGCTCAGGTCTCCTCACCTGGAGAATCTGGAGAAAAAAATATCGCTGGTCAAAAACTGCTACTCCGCAGCTATGAACCTGAGCTCCAAAATCAAGAAAGTCAAAGTCTCTTTTGTTGACCAGACCCAGCAGGTGAGAGTTATTAACTCGGAAGGCCTGGATATCAGGGATGCTCGACCTCTTATCAAGCTCGTCTGTCTGGCCATTGCCGAAAAGAAAAACAAGAGAGAAGCCGGATATAGCGGAGGCGGTGGAAGAGTGGGGCTGGAGTATTTCGACAAGACACTCCCTCCAGAGGAGATCGGTCAGGATGCAGCCAAAGAAGCCCTGGAGCTTCTGGAAGCTGTGCTGCCTCCCGCCGGTGAGATGCCTGTGGTTTTGGCTCCAGGGCACAGCGGAGTCCTCGTTCATGAAGCTGTCGGTCATCTTCTCGAAGCCGATTTCAACCGCAAGAAAACCTCCATCTTCTGGGATAAAATGGGGAAAAAAGTCGCCAGCAGCCAGGTTTCGATCTACGATGATCCGACTATCCCTCATTTTCGCGGTTCTTACAATATCGACGATGAAGGCACGATTCCGACCAAGACACTTCTCATCGACCGGGGAAATCTGACCGGACTGCTCCAGGATAGGCTTTCAGCTCGACTGATGAACGAGCCCTGCACAGGACACGGGAGAAGGCAGGATTACACATTCATCCCCATCCCGAGGATGAGCAATACCTATATAGATAGAGGAGAACACACTCCTGAAGAAATAATTTTTTCTGTTAAAAAAGGATTCTATGCCCAAAAATACCAGGGCGGGCAGGTAGAAGATTCAGGAAAGTTCACTTTTTCTGTCAGCTCGGGTTACCTCATCCAGGATGGAAAGCTCACCGCCCCTGTAAAGCAAGCTACCCTTATAGGGACCAACATCGACATCTTGAATAAAATAGAGATGATCGGCTCTGACCTCGAATTCGGTCTTCAAACAGGAACCTGCGGCAAAGAAGGCCAGTCCATGCCGGTCAACGACGGATGTCCGACGATCAAAATCGCCAGGATGACAGTCGGAGGGCAGAATTGACAGCAGAAAGAGCCCAACTTAAGCTCACAGAGCTAGCGGAAGACCTCGTCAGCCTCGGGAGTAGGAAAGGCGCGGATGAAATAGAGGTCTCCATCCTGGATGGATACGAATTTTCCGTTGATGTTCGCTGGGGAAAGATTGAAAACCTGGTAGAGGCAGGATCCAGAGCTCTGGGATTGAGAGTGATCAAGGAAAAAAGAACGGCGTTTGCCAGCTCTTCTGATCTATCCAGAGAAACACTGGAGAGGCTTGTGGAAAATGCTGTCAAAAGGGCGGCATTATCCAGTCCGGATGAATTTTCCGGTCTTCCTTCTCTCTCATCCCAACAAATCGATATTCTTTCATTGCATCTTTTCGATCCTGAAATCAGCAAGCTGGATTCCAAAGAAAAGATCGCCCTGGCTCTGGAAACCGAGAGAATCGCTCTTGAGGATAAACGAATCACCAATTCGCACGGCGCCAGCTTTGAAACCAAAGAGATCAAAAGCGTCTTAGCCAATTCCAACGGTTTTCTTCGGGAATACAAACAGACTCTTTGCGGATTGAGCCTGGGTCTTCAAGCCGGAGAAACGGATAGCAGAGTCGAAGACTATTGGTTTTCCACGAAGAGACATTTCCGTGAGCTGGAGCCTCCTGAGAAAGTGGCGCGAAATGCTGTAAGGAGAACGGTTCGCCAGCTTTCCCCGAGGAAAATCAAGACTCAAAAAGTCCCGGTCATATTTGAACCAATGATGACCTCATGGCTTCTGGGATTCCTTTTTGTTTGTATCTCAGGAGTATCCATCTACCAAAAAACTTCCTTCCTGGCCGGGAAATTGGACAAAAGAATCGGCAACTCGAGAGTGAATGTCATCGATAACGGGATCATGTCTGGATTGCTGGGGACAAGACCTTTTGATGCAGAAGGCGTTCCCTGCCAAAGGACAGTGGTTGTCGACAAGGGAATACTCAAGAATTACCTGTGCAACACCTATGCGGCACGCAAGCTGAAAGCGAAGTCCACTGGAAACTCGACCGGAACAGGTGTCGCTCCCAACAATTTCTATCTTGAACCTGGAGAGACTTCTCCGGAAAAAATCATCTCCTCCCTGGAAAAAGGATTGATCCTGATCAGGACATTGGGGCATGGTCTCAATCCCGTAACAGGCGATATCTCAAGAGGAGCATTCGGTCTATGGGTGGAAAAAGGAGAGGTCGTCTATCCGGTCTCAGAGGTCACGATTTCCGGCAATCTTGGGGAGATATTGAATAACATAGAAGCAATCGGAAATGACCTTGAATTCCGGAGCCCTGTGTGCGGCCCGACGATCCAGATCCGGGAACTGACAGTAGCTGGGGAGTAAAGCCCTTTACCTCATTTTTTTCTTGGTCACCGAAAAGATAACCGTGATAACAACTCCTATCCCCATCAACACCCAGCCCATTATGTTCATAGAGGTGAGAAGCCTTATAAGGAAGCCACCGACCAGCAAAACTATACCCAATAAGCGCATTTCACCTCCTTCTCATGCTCATTTTGACTATGCTATCCAATCAAAACTGATTGTAATGGATGATATCATCCAAAGCTCTTTTTGGCACGTGCAGGCGATTCCCAGCATCTTTCCAGTATTTCACGGATTCTTTCATCTCTTCGATAACCGGTTCCTCATTCGGATAGCCCAAAGCGAGAACGGAATCCACTCTGCAATCCCGGGGAATCTTCAGCAATTCTTGAATCTTGTCTAGATCTGCGGATGCGATCCAGCAGCTCCCCACGCCCTCTTCACAGGCCGTCAGGATCATGTTCTCCACAGCAGCTCCCACGTCCCGCTCATATCCCTTTTCACTGACCTGGAGATTGGCCAGGATGACGATGTATGCGGTCGGCTCCTGACCGGGCTTGGGATTCCCTTCAGGAGCAATGTATGCGGCCCAACGTAAATAGGGAAAGAATCTTTTTTTAATTTCTTCATCATCGATGACCACAAACTCTAAAGGCTGGAGGTTGGCTCCCGAGGGAGCGAGCCTGGCCGCGTTCACCAGTTTCACCAGGATATCTCGGGAAACTGGTTTGGGCTTGAATTGCCGGATCGACCTCCTGGAAAGAATCAGCTCATAAAGACTCATCTTTTCCTCGCATAATTTGTTTTTTCACCCAGAAGAATCCGGGATCCCTCCTCATTTTCAAAAAAAAACTTACCCCGCATCACAACTCTCCAAATTTCGGTTAGCTTTACGCTCTTTTAGTCGCGGATTCACCCCTGATATGTATTTTCTTCATAGAGTTTAACCCTGGGCCAGTATCGACTCCAGCTTGTTGGCGTACTCCCGGCTCGGCTTATCAGGGGTGACGATCTCAATCTGTTCAGGCGAACTCACACCCAGGCCTAACTCTGCTGCTCTCTGGATCTGTTCTTGCTCGAATATTTTGCTTCCCATGATGGCCTCATTCGAGCCGAGTTCCTTTAAAACAGCCACTCCGACCGCATCTATCGCCACCCGATCCCTCGCAGCGAGAAAGACATCCGCCTCCTTCTTTGTTCCCTTTGACGGTCCTCCATCCACAAAGGCTTCAATCCCATCGAGAACGATCAACTGAGGTTTGTAGCCCAGGTTGATCTCTGCGATCATCTTTCTCATCGGGCCCTGCCTTTGGCTGTGAAGCTCTCGCATTAAGCTTTTTGGGGTCAATCCCACGGCCAGCTTCAAGGACATGGTGAAAACCCCACCGAAGCCATGGGTCTTCAAGCAACAGGTCGAAACTACATATTCCGCATCAACCACTGGCTTGGGTATGTAAAATCCTTCCTTCCAGTGGTTCCCCGACGGATTAAAGTGAACCCAGTTTTTTTCGTCCAATCCTTGTTTTTCCAGCTCCTCGAAGTTAATGATCTTGAAACCCATTTGCTCAGCAAGCTTAAAAATTCCTTTCTGCTCCATGACTCCTTGAGTCGGAGGAGGGCCGCTCCTTTCACCCACGGTGATCTCCGCTGCTCCCCTCCCCTTCAGTTCTTTGATCAGACTGGTCAAGGTATCATTATGGGTAGAACCTGGGGTAGGGTCTGCCGTGTTGAAATTCGGCTTAAGCATGACCTTTTTAGCTTTTACCGAAGGAAAATCCGCAAGCTTCAGAACTTCCCGCACACCTTCCTCACGGCTCTGAGTCCTGATAAGGATAACTTTTTCCCGTTTTAGCTTTTTTCCAGAAATCAAGCCACCATAGCTCAATGCGGGGAGTGTGGCCAAACCCACCATCGTGCCTTTGATGAACTCGCGACGATTCAACGTCTGTCTCCTCTTCTCATCCACTTTTTCGCTCCTTCAATCAGATTGCCTGTTCAATTATAACACCTTCCTTCAATCTATGAAATATCCTTCATGGGGCATAGACGCATTGCTGTTTCCCTGATGAGGGAAACACCTGGCCTTACGGGTATCCATTAAATAAATTTCAATCCATTAGCGACCTGAATGCCATCCGAATGAGGCGTTAATAGGGGTTGATAAGCGCAGCGACGATTTTCCTCCGTCCGAAACCTATCGTGGGAGCGGTATAGTCTTGGCTAGGATAGAGGGGAATCGTCGCTGTGACAGATTACACCTTTCTGTGGATGACGAAGGACAGTAAAGCGAATTATGCAGCCACCGAGAAGAGTGAATGGAGAATGGCGCTAATAATCTGATTGAGAGCTAAGCTGTTTCCCAATATCTTTGCCCATTCCGGAAAAATAGATGCTTCCCGCGAAAAGCCTGCTGCAAACCGCCTAGACCCTGCTGGCCACCCACAAAGCCAGGTCAGCCTCTGACATGGCACCGCTCGTCCGACCTCTCTCATGGCCTTTGAACACAATGACGAATGTCGGGACTCCCAGGATCGCAAATTGAGCTGCCGTTTGAGGATTCTGATCCACGTTGATTTTCAGCACAACGAGCTCACCGGCTTTCCGTTTGGCGAGAGCTTCCACGGCTGGGTCCATCATATGGCAGGGAGCACAGGCAGGAGAGTGGAAATCAACCAGGACCGGAATGTGCGAATTCTGGAGCAGGTTGACGATTTGATTCGGCAGAGGTTCGATCACAGCTCCGGGTTCAGGGAGGATATTTTTGCAGCGACCGCAGACCACCTTTTTCCCTTTGGGGTCGAGAGGAAAGTTATTGGTTGTGCCGCAATCAGGGCAGACCACTTTCACTTTATCTCTCACAGTTTCCTCTCTTTGAGCTCTGGCGAATTCTATTTTTTCTTTTTGGGATAAGGAGGTGTCTTGGGAAGCTCCTTCTCTTTTGTTTTCAGCTCTTCGAGAATGACCTGGATAGCCTTATTCAACTGCTCATCAATCCCCGCATATTCCTTGGCCGGGTCATTGTCTACATAGATATCCGGCTCAACGCCTATGCCTTCGATGATCCAGTCTTTCTCATCGTAGCCGAAGGTGGCGAATTCAGGCTTAAAAAGATATCCACCATCAATTAAAGGCAATGTGCCGCGGATACCCACGACTCCGCCCCAGGTCCGCTTTCCGATGAGCTTGCCGAGTTTATGCTTTTTGAAACGATAAGGAAAAATGTCGCCATCAGAGGCAGAGAATTCGTCCATCAAACAGACCATCGGTCCGATAATAACCGCTTCAGGATCGGGTGTAGGGAGAGCACCGCGCGCCACACCCATCATGGCCACTTCCCGCCTCAACCGTTCGATGATCATCGGCGAAACACTCCCGCCTCCGTTACTCCGGACATCGATTATCAACGCTTTTTTCCTCAGTTGGGGGTAGAAATGCTTGACGAACTCATTCAATCCATCAGGCCCCATGTTCGGGATGTGGATGTAGCCGACTTTGCCGTTGGTGGCCTTATCGACTTTCTCGATATTGCCCTGGACCCAGTTGTAGTAATAGAGAGACAGCTCATCCCTTATAGGGATGACGACCACCTCGCGGCTCCCCTTCTCCTCGGGTGCGGAATTGACCTTGAGCTTGACCTGTTTTCCTACGGAATTCAGGAGCGTTTCATAGAAATCGGCCATAGCTTTGGTGGACTGCCCGTTAACAGCCAGGATATAATCTCCCTCCTTTACACTCACGCCTATTTCCGTAAGCGGGGAACGCAAGGATGGATCCCAGTTCTGTCCTTTCAGGATCTTATTGATCCTGCAGTATCCCGATTTCGGGTCACGAACAAGCTGGGCACCAAACCTGCCGACATTGACTCTTTCCACTTCAGGCGTATCCCCGCCGCCCACATAGGTATGGCCGGCATTCAACTCGCCGATCATCTCTCCGATGACATAGGTCAGGTCCGTCCGGTGGTGGACAGACTGGGCCAATGGTTCGTACAGCTGCTTTATCCTGTCCCAATCCACATCATGCATGTTCGGAGCGTAGAAGAAATATTTCATCTGCCTCCAGCTCTCATCGAAGATCTGATTCCATTCCTTCCTGAAATCGACCCTGGCTTCCATCAGGGATAAATCCAGTTTTTCGGCTATCTTTATCGGAGCGCCTGGCAGGTCGATGATGGCAAAGTCCCTTGCTTGAGAAACAAGCATCTTTTTCTGGTCATGGGAGATTTCATACCCGTTGATGTTTCCCAGGTCGGTTTCCTTCTGCTGTTTCAGGTCGTACATCTTCAAAGAAGCAATTCTATCCCTGTCTCCTCTGGCCATGTAGTAGATCTTGTCGCCGACAGAGGTGATCTGCCAATAATTCGCTACCTGTATAGGAAGAGCGATGATCCTGTCTTGGAGCCCGTCCGGGTCGACTTTCACCAGCTTTGTCTCCTCTTTGGGGGCCTCTTTTTTGGCCGTTTTCTTTTTTGTCGCCGGTTTTTCTTCCTTTTTCTCTTCTTCTTTCTTTACAGCCACCTCGTCACTCTTGGGTTCGAAAGGAGATTTGATATCCTTGGAAAGGGTAATCATGTAGACCTTGGCCATAGAGAGATAGGCATGGTTCCATTCTGTCCGGCTGTAATAGGGAATGAAATCTCTATCCGAGACAAAGAACAGATATCGCCCTTCCGAATCAAACGCAGGAGAGTATGAGGTGTACCAGCCGTCTGTGACTTCATGCGTTTTCTGGTTTTTGCAGTCATAGAGGTAGACTTTCTGCATCGACATCTCTTCAGGCTTCGCATAGACAATCCAATTGCTGTCCGGAGACCAGACATACTGTCTGATCTCCCAAACGTCGGTTCTGGCCACTTCCACGACCTTCTTCGTCTGGATGTCCACATAATTGAGGCGGAAAAGCCGGTCAGACCAGAGGATCTTCTTCGAGTCAGGCGACCAGTAGACCTGATATTTATAGGTATCCGCGCCAGTCGTGAGCTGAACAGGCTTTCCAGAGCCATCCTGCTTCATGATGTAGATCTCGTCTTCGCCCGTTGCATCCGAAATGTAGGCGATCCACTGTCCATCCGGAGACCACTTTGAGCCCCGCTCATGAACATCGGAAGTATCGGTCAGGTTCCGCGTATTCCCGTGTTTGACAGGCACAGTGAAGATATCGCCGCGCGCTCCAAAGAGGGCCCGGTTTCCATCCGGGGCGATCTCGTAATTGGAGATCATCTCGTTGACCTTGACAATCCGGCTCCGGCTCGTGGTCAAATCCCCGGAAATGAAGACCGGAATCTTTTCAGCCTCTTCCTTATCCAGGTCAAAGCGGTAGATGTAGCCTCCGTTCTCAAACACGATCGATTCCGGGCCAAGGGATGGGAATTTGATGTCGAAATCCGTGAATTCTGTCAGCTGCCTGGTTTCCTTTGTACTCAGGTCATGAACGAAAAGGTTCATCTTCTTGTTCTCATCCCTGTCCGAGAGGAAATAAATCCTGTCTCCCTTCCACATGGGGATGATATCTTGAGCGGGATGATTGGTCATATTCTCTATCTTTTTTGTCTCGAAATCATATATCCAGATATCGTCCGCCATCCCGCCGCGGTATCGCTTCCAGGTCCTGAATTCACGGAAGATCCGGTTATAAGCCAGCTTTTTATCATCAGGAGAGAACGAACAGAATCCTCCTCTGGGGAGAGGAAGCTGCTCAGGAAGGCCTCCTTCCACAGAAGCCAGAAAGAGCTGGCCGTTGAAATCATTCCACTCTATCATCCGCGAACGGAAGACGATATGATTGCCGCCGTTTTTCCAGGTCATGACGATATTGTTGGGGCCCATTCGGTCCCAGACAAAATCACGGCCGAGGGAAGGAGTGTAGGTCAGTCTTTTGGGGATGCCTCCCTGACTCGGCATCAGATAGACCTCGCGATTCCCATCGTATTGTCCGGTAAAGGCGATGTATTTTCCATCAGGAGAGAACCGGGCAAAAAGCTCAAAACCTTGATGGCTGGTAAGCTTCCGGGCCACGCCGCCTTTGGCGGAAACGGTGTATAAATCTCCGGCGTGGGTGAATACGATCTGGTCCTTGTAAACGGTCGGAAAACGAAGGACTCTTGCCTCCTGAGAGGCATAGACAATCCCACTCAATAAAATTGCCATGAAAAGAAAACTGACTGAAATACTTTTTTTCATCACGTCTCCTCTCTTATGATAAGAATTATATAAACCGGAAAATCGAATATAGCACACAGCCATGAACATCTCAACTAGACAGATAAAAACTATATCTCCAGGACACTACCCATACGTAAAAACGAGCCAAAAAGTTCACGTTCAAAAGAGCGTTTACAGTGTCAGCTTCTCTCCTGGCTTTAATTTTTTGCTCAGCTCAGCAATTCTGGCCGGAGCGAAAACATCCGCTGAGTCTTTCTCTCCTGAACAGGGAACCCGGAATACTTCTCTTCAGGCTATTTGTGTTGATTTTTCGTTTGGACGGAATTACAATGTTGAAAACCGAATAACGGTGCGGTCCTATGGATATACTCAACAAAGAAGTCAAAGAGGCGACTCAAAAGAAATTCGATGAGGACCTGGAAGAAAAAGTCACTCTTCTCTTCTTCACCCAGGAGCCCCGACGTCTCATCGTCCCCGACCATTTGAAGGGACAGGAATGTCTTTTTTGCAAAGAAACCAGGGAGCTGATAACAGAAGTCAGCTCGCTTTCAGACAAGATCGAGCTGGTCGTCTATGATTTCATCGCCGATAAGGATAAAGCGGAGGAATACCAGGTGGACAAAATCCCCGCCATAATTCCACTAGGAAAGGAAGATTACGGGATCAGGTTCTTTGGCATCCCTTCGGGTTATGAATATGCAAGCCTTATCGAAGCCATTCTCGATGTATCCAAGGGACAGACCAGCCTCAGCCAAAAAACCAAAGACGCAATAAAGAATATCGACCAGGATATCCATATCCAGGTTTTCATCACTCCAACCTGTCCCTACTGCAATCTGGCCGTCCGTCTGGGGCATCAGTTCGCTCTCGAATCTCCTCAGATCAAGGCCGACATGGTTGAATCCACAGAATTCCCCCACTTAGCCCAGAAGTATGATGTCTTCGGCGTCCCCAAAACAGTCATCAACGAAAAAATATCCATAGAAGGGGCTGTTCCCGAAGAGAGCTTCCTCGAGCAGGTGCAAAAAGCACTCGATGCCCAAAGCCAAAAATAGCTCTCAGAGGGAACAAGATTTACAATTGACGAAAAGGGAAAATCAGCCATGAAGAATTCAAACATAACGGAAAGGCTCAATTCACTCTTTTACCCAAGGTCGATCGCGGTCATCGGCGCTTCCAGGCAGCCGGGAAGCGTAGGCCAGTCCCTTCTGGCCAACCTGATCGACAGCCGTTATCAGGGAATTGTCTATCCTGTCAATCCCAAAGCCAAAGGGATTCTCGGCATCAAGTGCTACCGCAATGTCATCGAGATTCCCGATGTCGTCGACCTGGCGGTGATCGTTGTCCCCTCTCAATTCGTTGCTGAGGTTCTGGAGGAATGCGGGAAGAAGCACATCAAAGGAGCGATCGTCATCTCGGCCGGATTCAAAGAGATCGGAGGGGAAGGTGTCGAACTGGAGGAAAAGGTCAAAAAAATCATCGAAAAATACGGGCTCTCCCTGGTCGGGCCGAACTGTCTGGGCGTGATCAACACCGATCCTGAGCTGTCCATGAACGCCACTTTCGGCACGAAAATGTCCAAGGAAGGAAATATCGCCCTTATCTCACAAAGCGGTGCTTTGTGTGTGGCGGTACTGGACTATGCCAAAGAATCGAACATCGGCTTCTCAAAGTTCATCAGCATGGGGAACAAAGCCGGGTTGAACGAGAATGAGCTCCTTCTCTATCTGAAAAACGACCCGAAAACAGACGTTATCCTGATGTACCTGGAGGACCTCAGCAACGGACGCGAATTCATGAACATTGCCCGAGAAACGACGAGCAGCCCGACCAATCCCAAGCCCATCGTTGCTCTCAAGGCAGGGCGTACACTTCTTGGGGCTCGAGCAGCCTCATCTCATACCGGCTCACTGGCAGGCTCGGACAAGGTTTATGATGCCATCTTCAGCCAGTGCGGTGTTTTGAGAGGAGAGACCCTGGAGGAAATATTTGATTATGTCAAAGCTTTCTCCAGCCAGCCTCTGCCCAAAGGAGACAAGGTGGCCATCGTCACCAACTCCGGAGGCCCGGGCATACTCGCCACTGATTCCTGCATCCGCTACGGCCTGAATATCGCCTCTTTCAGCCCGGCCACGATGAACACCATGAGAAAGATATTGCCCCCGACAGCAAGCTTGAACAACCCTGTCGATCTTATCGCCGAGGCGCAGGAAGAACAATACAAAGCCACTCTCCGGGCCATTCTCAAGGACAAAAACGTCCATTCCTGTATCATCATCCTCACTCCGACTGCTTTTACTGATGTGGAAAATATTGCCAATACCATCGTGACGGTCTCCAAGGAATTCAAAAAGCCTATTCTCTGCTGCTTTTTAGGTGTCTATGACGTGTCCAAGGGAATCGAAATCCTTGAAGAGAACGGCATTCCGGACTACCGGTTTCCCGAATCAGCGGCCAGAGTCCTCTCTGAGATGACCAAATTCACCTGGTGGCTTAGCCGTCCCCAAACCGGTGTAAAGAAATACAAAGTGAATAAAACCAAAGCCAAAGGGATCTTGGATTCGGTTATCAAAGAGGGACGGCAGTTCCTGCTGGAGCAGGAATCCTATGAAATCCTTAAAGCCTATAATTTCCCTGTAGTCAAATCCATTCTGGCGGAAAACGAAACTCAGGCAGTTGATGCGGCAAACACGATCGGTTTTCCCGTTGTCTTGAAGATCGCCTCTCCCGATATCCTCCATAAATTCGACTTTGGCGGAGTTAAGCTCAACCTCAAGAGCAAGACCGAAGTGCGCAAAGCCTATCAAGAGATCCTGAAGAATGTCTTAGCCAGGAAGCCGGAGGCCATGGTCAAGGGAATGATCGTGGAAGAGATGGCATCCACGGGAAAAGAGATCATCATCGGCATGAGCAGAGATCCCCAGTTCGGACCGATACTGATGTTCGGTCTGGGGGGTATCTACGTGGAAGCCCTTGAGGATGTGACCTTCAGGCTGGCACCCATCCGTGAATTAACAGCCACCCTGATGATAACCCGGACCAAAACCCACAAAATCCTTGAAGGCTTCCGTGGCGAAAAGCCTTATGATACAGAGGCTATTGCCGACTGTCTGAAAAGGCTCTCTCAGCTGGTCACTGATTTCGATGAAATAAAAGAATTGGATATCAACCCGCTCATCGTCTACGAGAAGGGAAAAGGGTGCGCCATAGTGGATGCCCGGATAATCCTCGGTATCGAATCATCGCCCTGAGCAAGAAGATCTCCAAAATACTTACTTTCCCGCGTTAATGCGCTTCCTTCCATAATGAGGGAAACATATCCTCTAGCGGAGACGTGCAGCACCAGTTCCCCTTCATCCTGGCCAAGAACTCCAATCCGTCACCAGAGGCTCTGGATAGAGGGGAACCGGTCCTGCAAAAGATTACATTTCGATAATCAGCCAAGAGATTCTGACTTTATCTTCAAATGGCTGGAGAGAAACCTGCATCAGTGCTATAATATCTGTTTTCATGGCAATTTTCAGGAAAAAAAAGAAGAAGAAGGTCTTGGTCATCGGCCTGGATGGCGTCCCCTATTCCCTCCTCTTGGAACTGGCTCAGAAGGGAGTCATGCCGGAGATCTCAGCGCTTATCGAATCCGGCCACCTGCACAGGATGAAGGCAAGCTTGCCCGAAATATCTTCAGTCAGCTGGACGAACTTTATGACCGGGACAAATCCCGGTTCTCACGGGATCTTCGGGTTTACAGACCTTAAAAAGGATTCTTACCAGCTTCGCTTCCCTAACTTTTTGGATTTAAAAACAGAGACCTTCTGGGATAGGCTCGAAAAGCTGGGCAAAAGATGCATCATCATCAACCAGCCTTCCACTTACCCAGCCCGGAAGATCAACGGAATCCTTATCTCCGGTTTCGTCGCTATTGAGCTGGCCAAAGCAGTATACCCCCTCAAGATCAAACCTGCCTTAGAACAGATGGGATACATGATCGATATCGATACTCTGAAATCAAGGGAAGATCCTGAATTTCTCTGGCAGGAACTGACAAAAACTCTGGACGCACGCCAGAAAACCCTGGATTTCTTTCTGAAAGAGGACTGGGACTATTTCGAATTCGTGGTTACCGGAACCGACAGGCTTCAGCATTTCCTCTGGAATGCCTACCAGGATGAGCGTCATGCCTACCATCAGAACTTTCTCGACTACTACCATCAGCTCGACCGGATGATCGCTCGAATCCTGGGATATTTCAAGGAACAGGCAGGTGAAAGCAGTCCGGCCTACATTCTTTCTGACCACGGGTTTACAGGCATAGAACAGGAGGTCTTTCTCAATGTTTGGCTGGAGAAGGAAGGCTATCTGGGATTCAACTCACCATCGCCCCAAAGCCTTGAAGATCTCACTCCGACCTCTCGAGCCTTTGCTCTGGACCCGAACCGGATCTACCTGAATTTGAAGGATAAATTCCCGCAGGGCTGTGTCAGCCAGTCCGATAAAAACGCGTTGAAGGAGGAGATCCAGAGGAAGCTGACAGGCCTCGAATTCGAAGGGAAAAAAGTGGTCAGACGTGTTTTTGATGCGGAAGAGATCTACTCCGGTCCCTATGTGGATCAAGGTCCGGACCTGATCGCCCTCTCTGAATACGGGTTTGATATGAAGGGTTCGGTCAAGAAGAAGGACGTTTTCGGCCGCTCCAGCCTCCAAGGAATGCACACCTGGGATGATGCCTTTTTCTGGGCAGATCAGGATTATGGTTCCGACCTGACCATCTCTGACCTTCCAGAAATCATCATGCGAAATTTCTGATGAAGATAATGATAAAGGACAAGAAAATACGAAAGATCAGGATCTTTTTGTTCTTCATCCTGACTCTTTCCTTACCTCTTCTGGCCTATGTGGGACCAGGAGCAGGGTTTGCTTTTCTCTCTTCTTTTCTCGTTCTCTTTTTGACTTTTCTCTTGGCTGTTTTTTCTTTTCTCACCTGGCCTTTCCGCTTCCTTTTTCGGGTGATCAAAGGTCAAAAAGCCTACAAGAATAGCCTTGTTAACAGGATTATAATCATCGGCCTCGACGGGATGGAGCCTTCTCTCGCCGAGAAATTCATGTCCGAGGGAAAACTCCCTCATTTGTCAAAGATAAAGAACATGGGAGCTTACGCCAGGCTCCAGACCACGACTCCAGCCATATCTCCAGTGGCCTGGTCCTCTTTCATGACCGGTTCCAATCCTTCCAAGCACAACATTTTTGACTTCCTCAGCCGTGATCCGAGAACCTACCTCCCTGACCTGTCCTCAGCGCGAATCGGGAAGCCTAAAAGAGTCCTCTCTATCGGCAAATACGACTTCCCGCTCTCCAAGCCTGAGATCAAAGGGCTTCGCAGGAGCATCCCTTTCTGGAAGATCCTGGGAAAAAACGGGATATTCAGCACTATTCTCCGGGTTCCCATCACTTTCCCGCCTGAAAAGTTTTCCGGACATCTTCTCTCCGGCATGTGCGCTCCCGACCTGAAGGGCAGCCAGGGAACCTTTTCCTTCTACACTTCAGATGAGGAAAAGCTGAAGAAAAAGGAAGGAGGAATGAACATCCCGGTCAGAATTGAGGATGGCAAAATAACAACCTATATCTCCGGTCCCGAAAACAACCTCCTCAAAAAAGAGGAGGAACTCCGGCTTCCCCTTATCATCACCATCGACCAGGATAAAAACGGAGCTGAACTGGAAGTCTCTGGCCAAAAGTTCACACTTAAAAAGAACACATTCTCAGATTGGATAAAGCTGACTTTTCGCCCTGGGCTAGGAGTGAAAGTCAGGGCCATTTGCCGCTTTTATATTTCTCAAATCCAGCCCCACTTCGAGATGTATCTCACACCTTTGAACATCGACCCGGAGAAACCGGCTCTCCCCATCTCCCATCCATTCATCTACTCTGTCTACCTGGCCAAGCTGAGAGGAAGCTACATTACGCTCGGTGAAGCAAACGACACCTGGGCCCTGAATGAAGGAGTGCTCAGCGAAGAAGCCTTTCTCGACCTGACATATTCCAACCACAAGGAATGGGAGGACATGCTCTTCAATGCCATCAACAAAACCCGAAAGGGCCTGGTCACCTGTGTCTTCGAAACAACGGACAGCATCCAGCACATGTTCTGGCGCTATCTGGACAAGGAGCATCCCGCCCTGAAAACCAGTCCTGGATAGGTTAGGCGAAAAAACTGACTTGATCATCATGTCTGACCATGGCTTCAAATCCTTCCGGCGGGGAGTGAACCTGAATTCCTGGCTGTATATGAACGGCTACCTCTCCCTCAAAGAAGGGAAAAGGGAGAGCGAGGAGTGGTTCAAAGATGTGGACTGGGGGAAAACCAGGGTATACGCTCTGGGTCTGGGAGGGATTTATATCAACCAGAAAGGCAGGGAAGCCCAGGGAACAGTAGGTCCGGGTGAAGAAACACAGGCGCTGAAGAAGGAACTGATGGACAGGCTCACCAACTTAAAGGATGCAGAAAAGGATTCAGTGGCCATCAACAGGCTCTTTGACCGTGACCAACTTCCTCCAGGCCCGTATAAAGAAAACTGTCCTGACCTGGTGGTCGGCTACAACGAGGGATACAGAGTTTCCTGGGATTCGGTCACCGGAAAAGTGAACGAGACAGTTTTTGAAGACAACATCAAAGCCTGGAGCGGGGATCACTGCATCGACCCCGGAATTGTACCCGGCGTCTTTTTCTGCACAAGAAAAGTAAGCACCAAAAATCCCTCCATCACGGATATCGCTCCTACCGTACTTTCTCTGTTCGGAGTTGATATCCCCTCCCATATGGACGGGCGGGCATTGATAGACACCCGGGACCTTCCCTCAAGGCAGAAAGACAAAACGAGGAAAAAATGAAAGAAATAAATCGAAGAAACTTCATCAAGTTCGGCCTGGCATCAGGGGCCCTCATGGCTCTGGGAGGCCGTTCCGAGCTTTTGACAAAAACATTCGGAAAAAGGGAGACCCAGAAGAAAGTGCTCGTCCTCGGCCTAGACGGAATCGACCCTCATCTCCTCGAGGTCTGGATGAAACAGGGCAAACTTCCCGCATTCCAGCGGCTCTGGGAACAGGGAGATTTCCGCCGTCTCGGGACAAGCATCCCTCCCCAGAGTCCTGTGGCCTGGTCGAATTTCGTCACCGGAATGAACCCGGGTGGCCATGCCATCTTCGATTTTCTCCACAGAGACCCGGAAACCTACTTCCCGGAATTTTCTGGTGCCGAAACACTGGATACCCAGAAATCGATTCGAATCGGCAACCTGGTGCTTCCTCTCTCAGGAGGAGAAGTCCGCCTCACTCGAAGAGGCAGAGCTTTCTGGCAAATACTTGAGGATTACGATATCCCGGCCACCGTCTTTAAAATGCCTGGAAACTATCCACCAGCACCGACAAGACAGAGAACTCTATCCGGCATGGGAACCCCGGACCTCATCGGGAACCAAAACACCTTCAATTATTACACCACAGAATTCGCAGAAATAAAGCAAGACATAGGCGGAGGCGCCATCCACGAGGTCTATGTCGCGGAGAACAAGGTCGAAACATCTCTTCCCGGCCCGGTCAACAGCTTCAAGAAAGACCGGCCAGAATCATCTATAGATTTCACAGTCTTCATCGACCCGGTCAACCCGGTCGCCAAGATCAAGATTCAAGACAATGAATTCATACTCAAAGAGGGCGAGTGGAGTTCCTGGATAAGGATCCATTTCCGGATGATCCCCACCCAAAGCGTTAGCGGCATCTGCATGTTCTACCTCAAACAAGTCCGGCCTGAATTCAAGCTCTATGTCTCCTCGATCAACATCGACCCGGCCACAGCAGCCCTTCCCATTTCCACACCCGAGAGCTACGCTGAAGAACTGGAGAAAAAATTCGGGCCATTCTTCACCAAAGGGCTTCCTGCGGATACCAAAGCTCTGGACAATAACGTGCTGGATGACGGAGAATTCCTCCAGCAGGATGATTTCATCCTTCAAGAGAGGCTGGAGATGTTTGAGCATGAGCTCCAAAGATTCGATTCAGGGCTTCTCTTTTACTATGTATCCAGCACTGACCAAAGGCAGCATATGTTCTGGCGCCATATCGATAAATACAGCCCCTTATACGATCCCAAACAGGCGGCTAAATACGGCAGAACGATCGAAAACATCTATGTGGAAATGGACAGAATGCTGGCCAGGTCTATGGATAAAATAGACAAGGACACCGTCCTTATCGTCATGTCTGACCATGGCTTCTCGCCTTTCCGGCGTTCGTTTAACCCGAATTCATGGCTCAAGGAATACGGCTATCACAAGTTGATCAACGAGTGGCGTCAAGGGAGGGAGGATCTGTTTATGAACACTGACTGGTCCAAAACCAAAGCCTATGCTTATGGCTTGAACGGTCTCTACATCAATCAAAAGGGAAGAGAAAGTGAGGGAATCGTCAACCCGGGAGCAGAGAAAGAAGCGCTTGTCCGGGAGATCGCTCATAAACTGGAAAGCTTCCGAGATCCTCAAACCGGAGAAAGGCCTGTGCTCAGAGCATTCGTGGCCAAAGATGTCTACCAGGGCTCTTACGTGGATGAGGCTCCGGATATCATCATCGGCTATAATCAAGGATACCGAGTCTCCTGGTCTGCTCCCTTGGGAAGAGTCCCCAAAGAAATTATTGAAGACAACACAGAAAAATGGAGCGGTGACCACTGCATGGCTCCCGAAATCATTCCCGGGATTCTCCTTGTCAATCGGAAAATAAGAGCCGAGTCACCGGCCCTTTACGATTTAACCCCGACGATCCTTCAGGTTTTCGGCATAGGAAAACCCAAGGAAATGATCGGCAAACCCATATTTTAAAGCTGAGGAGCAATAAATGGGAAAAGCCAAGATAAAACTGACTAAAGACCTCATGGAAAAAGTGAAAAAGTACGCTGAGCTGGCGGGCTATTCTTCAGCAGAAGAATTCGTCAGCCACTGCCTGGAGAAAGAAATCGCCAAGCTTGAGGAATCCGACTCAGAGGAGGAAATAAAGAAAAAACTCAAGGGCCTGGGTTATATCTCATAGACACATCAGAAGACCATCCCAGCAAGAGCCCTGAATGAAGGCAAGAGGTCGAGATTAGAATGTGGGTTTTCAACTCAATTTTCGGAAAGATCTTTGAAATGCTCTTTATCCCCTTCAGGAGCATGAGCCCCTGGGTGGGAATGATCATAATTTCTTTTTTGACCGCTCTCTTGATGCTCTTTGTCTTTCGCTTCACTTCTAACCAACAGGGAATACGGAATGTCAAGGATAAGATAAAAGCGCATCTGCTCGAAATCCGCCTGTTCAAAGACAGTTTACGAATATCCCTCAAGGCTCAAGGAAACATCCTTCGCTACAACCTCAAATACATCGGCTATTCGGCAAAACCGCTGATGGTGATGATCATCCCTCTCGTCCTGATCCTGATCCAGCTGAATCTCTGGTTCGGATACAGCTCATTGGATCCTGGGCAAAAAGCCATTCTCAAGGCAGAGCTGGATGCGGACCAGAGCCTCCTCAATACTCAGTTTGTGATCGAAACCTCTCCTGGCCTAGAGATCGAGAGCCCACCTCTTCGGATTGAAGAGGAGAATGAGGTCAACTGGCGGCTGCAGGCCACAGAACCAGGCATTCATGAGCTTGCGCTGATGGTTAACGGGCAAAAGGTGATCAAAAAAGTTTCAGTCTCTCAAAAAAAGCTCAGCAAAATTTCTCCATTGAAGATCCGCCGGAACTTCATCGACGAATTATTCAATCCGGGGGAAGCCCCTATCCCTGGAAATATGCCTGTTAAAAGCATAAAAATCGAGTATCCTGATCAGCAGATGAACCTCTTTGGCTGGAGAATCCACTGGATTATCGTCTATTTCGCTCTCTCCATAATCTTCGGATTCTCCTTTAAAAGCATCTTCAAAGTCGAAATATAGGGAACGTCCCTATTTTATTTTATTGAACCAGGCGATATCCTCGAGAGCCCTCCTCTTCTTCTCCCTGGACGGCCTCTTCTCGTAATAGCCCAAAGCCATCATCGAGACCATCTTGTACTTTCGGGGAATTTTGAGGATCTTTCTCGCCCGGCGAATGTTGAACCAGCCTACCCAGCACGTGCCCAGACCCAACTCTTGAGCCTGTAGGACAATATGTTCTCCGGCTATGCCTATATCGATCAGATAATAATGGATGTTTTGAATCTGTTTCCCGATCCTGTTGGCAATGATGTCCAGTCTGGCCAGAATCACAACGATAACCGGAGCCTTCCCAGCAAAACTCGAAATGGAAAAGATTCCGGAAAAAATCTCCGCGGCAAGCCGGTCTTTCAATTTCGGGTCATCGATGATCAAAAACCGCCAGGGTTGAACATTATCCGCGGACGGCGCGAGGCGGGCGGCCTCGATACAGGTTAAGACCTTCTCTCTTTCAACCGGTTTATCCAGGTACCTGCGGATACTTCTCCGGTTTTGAACAAGCTGCTGAAAAAAACTCTTCGCTCCCTTTTTCTCCATCATCTTTTGAGGCCTCCTCCATCATCTTTCAAATATTTTTTCTGTCCGTCCATAATTCGGACCTTTCATCCCCCAGGACTTAAAGCTAAATCTATTTGCAAAAGAAATCAACTGATTTTTGACCGCGATGCCTTCGTTTGCCAATACAGAAAATGTCTGATTTCAAAAAAATCCTCATGCAAAACAGTTAAAATAAAATACACGGGAATGTCGTCGCTCCCATCAAATTTTGAGCGCCATTCCCTCACCATCGCCCTCAAGGCATAAGCGAAGGGCAGTGGGTGAAGAAAACCGTATGGAAGGCTGAGCGGGCATGGTTCCGCACCGAAGAGGTAAGGAGAGAGAAGCCTGGAATCGAGCCGCTTTTGACTGATTTGTGGCCCTCTCTCAGGACACAAATCAGTGAGGGTTCCAAGGGAGTATGCTCCCTTGGTCGA
>SMTZ1_10000926_pt1 | contig 28609 bp, 23 predicted proteins | sample DeeMarSWOR136_30_FD_25667 | JGI IMG/M metagenome (IMG submission 25667)
TTTCAATATCTCATCTATAACCCAGCTAGTCCTTGCAGCGTTAATTCCGTCACTGGGGCATTTACCAATGCCATTTAATTCATTAACAATAGACTGAATATGTGGCTGTTGAATATACTGAGGTCTTCTGAATTCATAAGATTTTTCACTGCCTTTGATTTTTAGCGTAACTGGTTTATTCATAAAAGTAGAGAATGTTATTTTTCCATGATTACCGACAATCTCAACAATATCAACTTGTTTTGATGCGGTAAAGTACCAAAATCCCATACCAATAGTACCATTGCTAAAAGTGAATATGGCACTTACAATATCTTCAGCAGGATATAGTTTAGCCTGATTGTCTGCTAATCCAAATACCTTTGAAATTGGACCGATGAGAAAATCTAAAATATCAAGGGTATGCGAAGCAAGGTCTACAAAATATCCACCACCAGAAATTTCCGGGATTACACGCCATGGAAGATTATAAGTATCATAGTCTCCAGGCATTGGAGGTTGGTATAAAGTAATTTTAACAAATCGAACATTTCCAATTTGATTATTATCTAATAGCTCTTTTACCTTTAAGAAGAGCGGTAGACTTCTTCTATAATAAGCAGTGAAGAGCGGTATTCCGGCTTCGTCACAACTCTTTATCATTTTCTGACACTCCGAAAAAGTGCGAGCCATTGGTTTTTCTACATATACTGGCTTTTTTACCTTTGCTGCTTTTAGCGTATAGTACATATGATAATGGGGAGGCGTGGCAATGTAAATGGCATCCACATCTGGATCATTAATTAATTTATCTGCATCATTATACCATTTTTGTACTCTGTGCCTCTTGGCATAATCAGCTGCCTTTTGATCGTTTCTTCGCATTACAGCTACTAATTCAGAATATTTTATCTTTTGAAATGATGGTCCGCTTTTAACTTCAGTTACATCACCACAACCTATGATTCCCCAGCGAATCGTTTTCATCGATTCTCCTAATTTCAATTTTACATATTAAGATGGTATCATTAAGAAGCAATGAAAAAGACTAATTCTTCTTATGCAAATAGATGATTGTTGATATCTAATAATAAATTAATGGATTGTTAAATATAAATAATAATTCTTAAAAAATTAAAACAAATAAATGTAAGAAGCTAGAAAATACCTATATATTTGTAAAGTAATTTTAACCTAACATTGTTCTCTTGCCAAGTGGTCTGCCTGTGGCATGTAAGAGTATTTTGTCAAAAATTCCTCCAAGTGTTCAATTACCTCTTTGGAAGTTTTACAGCACATTAATTCATTTCTGAATTGTGCAATATGAGGCAGACCCTTTAAGTATCCACAATAATGCTTGCGCATTGCTATTAAAGCCTGGGATTCACCTTTGTATTCTACACTATATTTGAGATGTTCGATCAAAGTTTCAATTTTTTCAGATAGAGTTGGTTCGGGTGGCAGAATACCTGATCTCATATATTCTTTGGCTTGTTTAAATATCCAGGGATTAATGAGAGCTCCTCTGCCTATCATGACAGCATCACAACCAGTGCTATTGAACATTTGTAGAACTTGCTCAGGATTTTTTACATCACCATTTCCGATTATCGGAATGCCAACTTTTTGTTTCACTTGCTTTATCCAATTCCAATCAGCCTCGCCTTTAAAACCTTGTGCTCTGGTGCGTGCATGTAAGGTTAGTGCTTCAATACCAACAGATTCCATTTTTTTAGCAACATCTAATATAACGATTGAACCGTTATCCCAACCGAGTCGTGTTTTTGCTGTTACAGGAAGTGAAGTATGCCTGACTACCTCTTCACAAATTTTTATCATTAAGGAAATATCGCGTAACAGACCTGCTCCAGCGCCTTTTAATGCTACTTTTTTTACTGGACAGCCAAAATTAATATCAATGAAATCCGGGCCTTGTTCTTGAGCAATCTGAGCAGCTTCAACCATTGCTTTTACACGATTTCCGTAAATTTGTATACCTATAGGACGCTCATTTGGATTTATTGTCATTTTACGATAAGCCTGCTTAGCTTCTCGTATGAGTGCTTCAGAACTAATAAATTCCGAACAGACTATATCCGCGCCAAGTTTTTTACAGATCATTCGGAAAGGAAAGTCGCTCATATTCTCCATGGGCGCTAAAAAAATTCCTCGCTCTATGTTTAAATTTCCAATTTTCATTTCAAATATTAAATAAAGGTTATAGTAATTTTTGAACTGTATAACTCACAATTGTCCAAATTGCCAAACCAGTACTGAATTTATATTTATAAAAATTTAACGCATTTGTTATTGGATTAGTAAATTTCCAAAGATTTAATATATGAATATTTTTTTTAACAAATGCTTTCCTTTAAAATTTAATTTATAATTTTATTTAAGTACAATTATTTCTTAATAAAGTACTAAATCTGGTCAATTTCATACCAATCGTAATTTTATATTAAATATTTCTATTTATTTTCCGATATTGCAGAGATTATAAATTGAAACCCGCTATGACAAGTGTATATTAATAGAAGAAAAATTAAAATTTGGTTATTTTTAAAAAAAACAATACTTATGTTGTATTAATTTATAAACTATTTTACATTCTTAACATTATAATTATAAATAATAAATAAGAGAAAGGTATTGGAATGAAAAAACTTGTTGTTTTAATGATGACGACTTTATGTTTAATATCATTTGCTGAAAATAATCGTATTCCCATTCCCGAACAATCTGCACCAATTGAAGAAATATATATTGTCGAAGATATGGAATCAGGTGATAAAATAGTATGCAATCAAATCCTCATGATTTTTAAAAATGATGTGACACTTGAGGAACAGGAAAGTATTCTTTCTAGTATAAGGGGCAAAGTTATTGGTGGATTACCATCTATGCAGATTTATCAGGTATTAATAGATAATCCTGCATGTACTGCAGCAAAAGTTGCCCAAATATGTGAAAACGTAGTAAAAAACAATAATGTTATACATGCTACACCACGTAAAATACGAAGTTATTCTTTGCAAAAGATTGAAGCGGATGCCAACGTAAAAAGAAAAAGCAAATTAGATATAGAAGCAACAGATCGTGCAATTATACCGGATAATTCGAATACGATAGAATATTCCCTGGAGTTACATCGAAATACATTGAACACCTGTCAGAAACAGATACGAAAACTTTATCCTAATCGTCATGGTGAGATACTTTTCCGTATATACCTTTCACCTTTAGGGGAAGTCAATAAAGTTAAGACCTTAAAAAGTGATTTGAAGGATGATAAAATAATAAATTGTCTTGAATACAAAATGGGAACCTGGAGGGATTTTCCTCAAGAGCCGCAAAACTATGAGAGACAAGTCGACTTTACATTTAAATATTAATTTAAAAGCTTGGGATATCAATCAGATACTATTTAAAAATTAGCAATGTGGTTACTTATATAATATCTAGAAGTTTATTTTTATCCATTTAAAATATTCTAGGATTACTTCAAATCAATGTCCCTTTGTATGCAAAATGTTCATCAGTTCTGCGAAATAGTACCAAAACCTTTTATGAAACGATAAGCTGTTTTTCTCTTTTAAAACTTGATTAGGGGACACCAGAACCGTGTCTTTTGGAGTTGATTTATATTCAACTCCACAGTTAAAATAGAGCTTGGAAAATTCAGGGTGAAATTGAACACCAAATACATTTTTGTATTTCTTATGTACGATAACCTCAGCTATTTTACCATCCATAGAAGTAGCAATGATCTGAAATCCTTGACCAATATTTTTAATAGCTTGGTGATGTGAACTATATACTGTTGGAGTAGAAAGGCTGTTAGCTATAAGTTTGTCAAAGAAGTGGTGTTGTTTATTAAATTTGATTCTATGAAAACTATTTCGCATAACCAGTTCATCCGCTGAAAGATGCCACCAGTAATTGCGATGTTGTTGGTCAGGATCGAGAACTAATATATCTTCCATATATTGCACTTGATAGATCTCTGTAGGAATGTCCTGGTACATCGTTCCGCCTGTACCAACATTCATGGTCTGCATGCCTAAGCAAAATCCTACTATCGTAAAATCTGGATCCTCTTCTAGGAATGCTTGGTTGCTGGTATTTTGACTACCACCTAGGAGATGAAAAATAAACGAGATTTCAAAATAGTGTCGATAGGGATCAACAATTTCTGTTAAAAGTTTTGTTTTCTCTTTATAAATCGAGGGAGGAAAATCAGGCCCTCCAAAAAATAATATAGCATCTGATTCTTTAAAGATTTGATAAAAGATAGCGCTACATTCATTTTTATGAAATAGTATATCCTCCTGGAGGTCGCAGTTTACTGTTTTTATAGTTATATATGGGTATTTATTATTCTGTAATAAATTTGAGATTTTTTCAAGGTCATTCCTTGCTTTTAAATAGATTACTAATGTTAATCCTAGATTATCTATATTTATAATTTCATTCTCAATTAAACTTATAAACGATTCTAAATATCCAACCGATGGATTTAATAGGGCAATCCTTGTTTTTATAATTGGATGTTTTTCGTCTTTGGGGTAACACTGAATTAAAATTAAGGCTAAGAGAAGCGAAAGAATAAAAAATGTGAACTTTTGTTTCCTCATAATTTCACCTGTTAATAAAAATATAACCTTTTAGCGATTTTATTTACTTTTTTAAATTTCCTTTAAAAGAATTTCTTAATATTTTAATTTGTTATTGGCGAAAGGAATTTCAATTATTTGAGATTCTAAATAATTTGTAAATTTAAGTCAATTCCAATGGAGAGAAATATTTAATAAAATGCATTTATGGATTGATAAATCGGCATGGGTTAGTAGTAAAGCTTGTGCAAAAGCCAACCGTCTTACCATAGACAAGATTGAGAGAATTGCCGTCATTAAACATGCCGCTCTCGGAGATTTGCTTTTAACTCGTCCATTATTTATCACGCTAAGGGAATATTTTCCGAAGTCTAAAATAACGCTGAATGTCATTGATAACTATCTTGATGGCATACCATATGATTTAATTGATGATATTTATATCATCAAGAAGGACGAGTCTTCATTCTATCACAATTATATTACTTATAGAAAATTTGGTCATTATGATCTTCTTTTTGATATAACAGCTACAACGCGGTCATTTTGGATCTCTTATATAGCCAATGCAAAGTTAAAGATTGGATATAAGCACAAAGGGGTGGAGAGATTGGTATATGATGCAGCAGTACCTCGGTCTGATTATAAATTTGAGGCTGAAACCTTTCTAGATCAACTTCTTATTTTAGGTCTCTCATATAAATGGCCATTAGAATTCAATTTTGACTATGAACCATTACAGAGAGAAAAGCCATATATTTTATATTTTCCGACAGCATCTACGATGCAAAAATGTTGGTCACTCCAAAAGTATTATCATCTTATTGATACATTATGCAGAGATCTATCTCAATTTGATCATATTATTTTAAGAGGTGTATCTCGCTGGGAAAAAGAGATATGCAACAACATCAAAGATAAGATTGGAAATATTAATAATATACTGATTTTAGATGGTGGCAACGAAACGCCTAAAATTGTAAAGGGAGCTAAATTAGTGGTATCGAATGATACTGGAATACGCAACATGGCCATTGCAGCCTATACGCCGAGTGTAGGTATATTCGTTAATACATTACCCTTTCGTTATTTTCCACGTTTTGGTAATCATCAGGTTATATTTCGTATAGATGGATCAGAACCATCTGTTATTCAAGTAAAGGAAGCGGTTTATCGTAGTCTTTCGTTAAAATAATTACATATATACGGTATATCTCAATTCCCTTTTAAATGGGCAAAAAAAATTTAATCTCGAAGAGAAAAAGATTTGGATAATTTAATCATACTGTAGCTTTACGAAGGGTTCTTTTGAGAAGGCGAATTTTTTTTCTAACGCGTCTTAGCTCATCTCTATTCTTCGCAGAAATAGCTTCATCTCGTTTCTTTTTTAGTGCTTTAATCTCGGATTTGATACTTTTTTTGTCAATGCCGACAACTTCATGGTGTACATGCATGTCAATATTCAGAGCCTTACATATTGCTTCTAGGAGATGCTCCTTGTTTAGTTGCGTATACCCTTTAACTGCTTCATCCTCAATTTCAGAGGCTATTTCTCGTAGCTGCGCTACATTCTTCTTCTTTAGTTCTTCGAAAGTTGGGGCCATTAAATCCTCTTCTAAGTAGTTATTTAATTTATATTTATATATATTTAAATATAATTACATTAGAGTGAATTTGCAATATGTAGCAAAAGGATATTTTATATCTATTTTATTTCAATAGTTTTCCCATACTAACATGGTCTTCTATAGAATAACCAAGGTTCTTATAATACTCTACCACGGTTAGGTTTGAAGAACGAACTTGAAGGTTTATTTTAGGGCATCCTAAATTTTTTAATTTTTTTTCAATTTCTAACATAAGAACCTTCCCAAATCCTTTTCTTTGATAGGGGGGAGCAACTGCTAGATGATAAATCCAGCCTCTAAATCCATCATATCCACCTACTACGGTTGCCACTATTTGACCATCCAATTCGCCCACCAGGAAAAGGTCTTTCTGTATAGTCATTTTTCTACTTATAACACCTCGTGGTTCATTCCAGGGCGGATCATTTTTAAAAACTTTATTCCATAGTTTTACTACATGCGGTTTATCTTTATTTTTAATAATACGTATTTTTAGATTACTAGAATCCAAATAAATAAAAGTTTTATAATTTTTAGTTATTATTTAATCCTAAAAAATTCAATCCTTCGATTTTTTGCGCGACCTTCTCTCGTTGTATTGGGTGCAATAGGATCTTCAGGACCAAAGCCTTTAGTCGCAATACGATAAAATGCAATTCCATTACTGACCAGATAATCTTTTACTGCGTCGGCTCTGCGTTTAGAAAGTCTGATGTTACCTTGATAACTACCGGTATTATCGGTATATCCTCGTATTTCCACTTCGATATCAGGATATTCTCTCATTGTTCTGACAACTTTATCAAGTATTGATCTAGAGTCGAAAGATAAATTAGCGCTTCCTGTAGCAAAATTTACGCCTTCCAATATAATTGCTTGGCCTTTTTCAACCTGAATTTCAGGCTTTTTGTCAGGACATCCATCTTCATCTTCATAATCATTAATGGTTTCAGCCTCATTGGGACAATTATCATTAATATCAGGTATACCATCCCCATCATTATCGGGATCTGGACATCCATCTTCATCTTCAAATCCATCAAAATCTTCTTGAGTATTTACTCCTGTTGATTTGGTATCATCAGTACCAGGGCATTTATCATTTACATCTTTAATGCCATCTCCATCATTATCAGGATCGGGTATTCCATCACTGTCCATAAATCCATCTCTATCCTCAGGATCATTGGGTGCCTTGTCATTCACATCAAGAATACCGTCCTGATCATTGTCGTAATCAGGAGCTCCGTCCCTATCCTGATAGCCATCATAATCTTCAGCTCGCAATGGATCTGCATCAATTTTGTCGGGAATTCCATCTTTGTCAGTATCTTTTGGTTTACCAAAATAAAAATCTAAACCGACGGTTAGAGTAAAAAAGCCATCATTCCAATCACCTTCTTTGATATCATCCAAATAATCGGTTAAGCAATAATGATAGGATGCATCGAGTTCAAATGCTACAAATTCTGATGCAAAGATTGTTAATCCCCCTCCGAGAGGAATAGCAAATTGAACGTTATTATACACACCTTCTTTATTATTAGGTAATTTAAAATCTTTGTTTTTGGATGTTGGATCTATGTGCATTATTTCGAATCCCCCCGCTAGATATGGAGCAATGACACTTTCAGGGAAAAAGCGTACTTTCATCATAGGAAGAAAATTGTATAACATGGTCTTAAAATATCGTTCACCTTTCTCCGCTTCAAGAAATGATGCTCCTCCCCGAAAGCCCAATGCGAAATAGTCTGAGGTCCACCAGAATAATGAAATAAAACCTGATGCTCCTATTTTTGAATTCTTAATGTCTCCCCAATAATTATTCAAACCGAGATTTATCCCCAGTTCTGTTTTTCCTCCTGTTCCCTCGGCAAAGCTAAATTTGAAGAACAGTAAGATGAGTACAACTAATAGTGAGAGCCTTTTCATAGTCCCTCCTCAAATTCTAACTACATAACGCATTTAATTTTAATTATTTAAAAAATCTACATCAACAAAGAAGAGCTTTCAAATATTTCGAATTAATTATTTTTGGTTAAAGGTTGTCAAAAATCTTACAGATTTTAATTGTTGTCAATTATAGTTTACATTTTTCTTTGTCTTAAAACATCGCTTAGCTTATTTGTAATAGCTTCCAGACTATAAGGTTTTTCCAGGTAGGCAGTTGCTCCCATTTTTTCTAATTCTTTTTTCTTCTCCAATTCGCCGATACCTGAAGTAATAATCACTTTTATCATAGGATCAATTTTTCTCAAGTTTTCAAAACATGCTTTTCCACTCATTTCTGGCATAAGTAGATCAAGCAAAATAACATCGATCTGATTTTTTTTCTCTTTAAAAATCTCTAAACCTTTTAATCCATTTATTGCTGATAATACTTTAAAATCTAAAGATTCTAACATATCTTGAGCCATATCGAGAATCATAGGTTCATCATCTATAACCAGTACCGTACAACCTTTTCCAATAGAGCGGCTTTTAAATTCTTCCGACTTAATTTCAATAATAGGCTCTGTTGCGGGCAGATAGACAGTGAAAGTTGTTTCAACATTTGGTATACTTCGAACCTCTATCTCGCCATTTACGCTAGTAACCAAACCATATACCATAGATAGTCCTAAGCCAGTTCCTTTACCCGGTTTTTTTGTAGTATAAAACGGATCAAATATATACTTAAGTTTTTCTTTTTCTATACCATGTCCATTATCTTTAATATGGAAGCGAATATATTTACCATCTCCTAAATTATTATGCCTACTTTTGATATTTTTATTTACGAAGTAATTGTCGGCTTGAAATTTAATTGTACCATGACCTGAAATTGCGTCTTTGGCATTAATTGCAAGGTTCATTATAATTTGTTGTAAACTAGTTTCATCGATTTTAGCAAAATAGAGATCGTCACTAAAGTCGCTTTCTAAGGTTATATTTCTATCAAAGAGTTTTCGTAGGATATCGATGGTTTCTATTGCTGATTTAACGAAATCGGTTATTTTTGATTTATCTGTTTTATCGCTACGAGCGAAGTTAAGCAATTTCTTAACTATATCAGCGGCACGGTTTGCGGATTTCTGGATCGATTCGGCTCTGGTATGATTAGCATCTTCTGCAGAGGTTGTTAGTTTAATTAGCTCGGCATTTGGTATAATTCCTGTTAGTATATTATTAAATTCATGGGCAACGCCACTGGCCAGCATACCGATACTTTCCATTTTCTGAGCTTGAAGAAGCTGCTGTTGTACCCTTTTTATATAAGTCATGTCCTTTATTAAAATGGACATACCTATAATGTTTTTACTAAAATCTTTAATTAGATTTATAGTTAATAAAACAGGTAATTTTTGTTTTGATGAATTATATAGTTCTAACTCATAATCTTTAATATAATCATCATAATTTAAAAGTTGCTTTATATTGGTAATATGTTTATCAATACAAATAAAATCTCTAAAAAAATTATATTCATCATTATTATCATTCATCATTAATAACTGTGATACAGCATAATTCGCATAGATAAAGTTACCAGACATATTTATAATACAAAATCCATCTTTTAATTCTTCAATAATAGACAAAAGACGAGGATTATCTGAATATTGCTTTTTATTAAACATTTATTTCCTTCGTTTCTTGAAAAAAAAACCTATTGCATCATACCATCTTTTATGCCATGTTATAATTGCCAAAAGTGAAGAAATGATAATTGAGATAGTTAGCAGTAATAAATTAAGTTTAATAAAAATACGTAATTCATTAAAATAGATGATGTAGAATATAAAAAATAGAAAAATTGTCATCATAATTAGTAGTGTTAATTTATTGAATTTTGAATATAACTCGTATAAAAATCCGTTTCTCGGTTTTTCGATGAATCCATGAAGAACATAATAGTTTTCAATGTAATGTTCGTTTTTTTTAGACTCTGGTCTAAGAAGATAAAACAATCTCGATGACCAAAGAATTATCATGATTATATTCAAAATTGTATTAAAGTATTGTCCATAATTATGTAAAATAGCATCATTCCTAACACTAAATCCATATAATACTTCCAATGCAACCATTACAGTATATACAGTTAAAATATTCGAGATATATTCCGAAAAAATTATCTTATTTTGAGTATATTGATGCCAAAATACAATTAATAAAGATAAATTTAAAATATCTACCATATAATTATATTTATAGACAAATACTATACTTTCCTTAAGATTACTCACACTTATTATAGGAAAATAAATTATCAATCCAAGAATTGGTGTAATTATTGAAGTTAAAAGTATGTAATAAATTTCACTTCTTCTATGCAAAATTGCATAAAAGAATATATATAAAGTTATATATAAATAAACCAAAGCAAATAATACCGTAAGAAGATAATAATAATAATAGCTCAGAGTGCGAGATAAATATATAATATTTAGACCTACAATGGAACTTACCGTTACTAAACTAAAAACACTACCAAATAAAAAAATTAAATTTCTATTAACCCTACTATATCTAAAGTTGATCCATATCAAGAAAGATATTAAGTAATAAAGGTTAATATTAATATAATATATTTTATCAATAGCTTCATCATAATTTGCATTTAGTATAATAATATAAATTACCTCAATGATAACAACTATAAGTAATATTTTGATAAGATCTTTTTTCATAATAATAAAAAAAATGTTACCTAATCTATATTTCTTTCAAAATATAGTCCTTTATTCTACTTTTATCAATCCTGTTCTGCTGCATGGTGTCACGATTACGAATAGTGACTGAATCATTCTCACATGTTTCGGAATCAACCGTTACACAAAATGGTGTGCCAGCTTCATCCATTCTTCTATATCTGCGGCCAATTGAACCGCTCTCATCATAAAATACCCTGTAGTGCCCACGTAAATCCTCCGTTATATTTTGAGCAATCTCAGGCATTCCATCTCGCTTAACTAAAGGAAATACACCAACTTTTATGGGGGCAATGTTTGGCGATAGATGCAATACAATTCGTTCTGCTTCCTCCTCATAAGCATCGATTAAAACGGTTAATAAGGTACGGTCACAACCAATCGAGGTTTCAATGATATAAGGTATAAGTCGTTCATTTCTTGAATCATCAAAATACCTCATGTCTTTGCCCGAATACTCTTGATGTCGGCTTAAATCAAAATCCGTTCGGTTGTGGATTCCCTCTATCTCCTGCCAGTCAAATGGAAATTTATACTCAATGTCAAATGCTTTTTTTGCATAATGAGCTAGTTCATTTATTGAGTGCTGATTAAATCTTAAATTCTCTATTTTTATTCCGATCCGCTTATACCACGACATTCTCTCATTTTTCCAATAATCAAACCAATGGTCGTCCTCCTCAGGTCTTATGAAATATTGCATTTCCATTTGCTCGAATTCACGAGTTCTAAATATAAAATTACCAGGTGTGATTTCATTCCTAAATGCTTTCCCAATTTGGGCTATACCAAATGGTAATTTTCGCCTAGCTGACTCACGAATATTATGAAAATTTACATAAATACCCTGAGCTGTCTCAGGCCTCATATATACTATACTAGCTGAATCTTCGACCGGACCCATATATGTCTTGAACATTAAATTAAAATTTCTAGGTTCTGTTAATTCTCCACCACAATTTGGACATCTATGACTATCTAAAAGCTGATCAGCCTTAAATCTATTTTTGCATTTTTTGCAATCAACTAGAGGATCTGTAAAACCCTCAACATGGCCGGATGCTTCCCAGACTCGTGGATGCATTAATATACTCGAGTCTATCCCTTCAATATCATCTCTCTCATATACCATTGATTTCCACCACAAATCTTTGATGTTTTTTTTCATTTCTATACCAAGTGGACCATAGTCATAACAACTATTTATACCACCATATATTTCACTACTTTGAAATATAAAGCCCCTTCTTTTACATAATGACACAAGTTTTTCCATAATTGAATCTGAATTCTTTAATCCCACTTATTAATCCTCCCAATTGCCATGTAGCTTTATTATCGTCAAAAATATTCTATATTTTACTTATCTAAGTTAATTTAAATACTTTAATGCTTTCAGTTTAACTTTTTGCTCTGTATGAAAATTCAAATAGTCCAGCAAAAAATCAGTATAGGGAAAATTTTTGTTTTTTGGAGATTCAAGAAATGTTATTCTGCTATATTTCGTCAATTGAAGTTCAATAAAAAATTCTTGAACAGATTTAGGAATTTTGTATATATACCCTTGTGAGCTTATGCATTCATTACAAATTATCGCACCTTCATTCAATAAGAAACCCGTGCTTTTTTGTTTTACATGTTTGCCGCATATACGACAATCCTTTAAATCTGGTTTGAAACCTAAATACGATGCAAATTTGATCATAAAATACCATAGAACAATGTATGGATTTTTTATTCTTTGCAATTCGTCAACTAGGTGTTTAACAAAATCAAAAAAAATTTGATCTATATTTCCTTGGTGTAATAAAACATATAGTAATTCATTAATGCTCATGACTATGGCGGTTTTTTGTAAATCAGAACGAATTTGAGGATAACTGTGTTCTACACTCGCTTTTGCTAAAATCTGCAATTCTCGTTTTGCTGAAACATAAATAATAGACTCAATTAAATTCATAGTCTCTAATATACCTCTAAATGGACTTTTTGGGCTTCTGGCACCTTTTGCGATTGCATCGATCCTGCCTAACTCTCTTGTAAATAAGGTGACGACCTTGCTTGTATCTCGCCAGTCTAACGTTTTGACGATTATTGCTAAAGTTTTTACTGATGCCATTGTTATAAAAATAAAGGAATAGAAGCGGTTAAGATGATTAAATATATGAGAAGGCCTAAGACATCGTTAAAGGTTGTTATAAAAGGCCCTGAAGCTAAAGCAGGATCTATATTAGCTCTCTTAAGTATGAAGGGTATTAATCCACCCACTAAACTTGCTTGTATAATTACAAGGTTTAGTGCAAGACCAATCATAATCCCCATAATAATTTTTTTCAACCAAACACTAACAACTATAGCCATAAATACGCCAAAGACAAAACCGATAAAAAGTGAAACTCTTAACTCCCTAAAAAATCGTCTTCGAATGCTTTCTAAAGGTATTTCACCTGTTGCCAATCCTCTTATTACAATGATAGATGATTGAATTCCTCCGTTACCCCCCATTGCCATTATAACAGGCATGAAAAATGTTAGAGCAATTATTTGTTCTAAAGTAGCAGCAAAACTTTTTATTACCAACGCGGCTATTAATTGTCCTAAAAATGCGACCATGAGCCAAGGGAGGCGGAACCAAGATACTTTTAAAAATGATTCCTCCTGTAACTCTTCATCATTCGCACCTGCGAACATCGAGATGTCCTCAGATGCCTCCTCATCCAATACATCTATAATATCATCAATCGTTATTTGGCCGACCAACTGCTGTAAATTATTAACTACGGGTAACACCACTAAATTATATTTCCGAAAAAGAATAGCAACTTCTTCCTGATCTACATTAGTGTCCACATACTTAAAGTCGGTAGACATTATTTCTGAAATTTTAGTTTTTCCTTTTGCCAATACTAAATCGGTTAAACTTACACTACCTATTAAAATATTGTGATCATCAACAATCCATACATTGTGAATATTTTCAATCTCTTTTCTGGCCTTTCTTATGGATTTTATTGTCTCATTAACGGTTGTATTTTTGTTAACCGCTACAAATTCAAGTGCCATTATTCCGCCGGCAGTATCTTCTTCATAATGAAGAAGCTCTTTTACTTCCTCAGATACTTGATCAGGAATTTGATCAAGAACTTTATTCGCGATTTCATCCGGCAATTCAGAGATAATATCGGCAGCATCATCCGAATCCATTTGATCAACAAATGTTGATATTTCTTTCTCTGAAATATCCTCAAGCAGATGTTCGAGGACAGGTGTATCAAGTTCAGTAAGCACGGAACTTGCTAATTCGGTGGGAAGTAATCGAAAAAGATATTTTCTTTCATCTTTTCTTAGTTCCGTTAAAATATCAGCGATGTCGGCTGGATGAAGATCAATAAGAATATTTAGAAGGGCACCTTCATTTAAATCCTGAATTAACTTTCTAATATCGTTTAATATTTCAGTGAAATCAGATTCTGATATAAATCTCATATCGTTAGCATTAATTTGTTATTGATTATCCTATAGATCTCATTTGAAAGATTTATAAAATCTTGTAATGATAGTTGCTCAGGCCTTTTTAAAAGAGATATGGTTTTAATTTTATCTATAATGTTTTTTCCCAAGAAACGAGATAAACTATTACGTAGCATTTTCCTTCTTGTCTGAAAAGTGATTCGCACTACTTGATTAAATAAATTGTAGTCTATTATATCAGTTACTTCGGGTTTCATATTTAAATTAATCACCGCTGAATCTACTTGTGGGACCGGATAAAAATTATTTCTACCTACATTAAATAGTCGTTGTACATCCGCTTTGTAGGCGACCATTATTGACAATACTCCGTATTCTTTACAACTAGGTTTTGCTAATATTCGATCGGCTACTTCCTTTTGAACCATTAATACTGCCTGATCAAGGTGCGTTTTAAATTTTAGCAATGTAAAAATGATTGGTGATGTTAAATGATAAGGAATATTTCCGATTACCTTTACCTTTCCACCAATGTTTAATTCTTTGAAGTTGAATTCTAATATGCTTCTATTTATTATCATAGCATCTTTGCCAAAACGTTCATTTAATATTTTGATACATCTTGGATCAATCTCTAATAGAATTAATTCTTTATAAGGTTTCTTAACCAATAATTGAGTTAAATTACCAAAACCTGCCCCAATTTCAATAATAATATCATTCTCTTTAGAGTCTAAAGCATCAACTATCTTTTTCTGAATACATTTATTTTTAAGAAAATTTTGGCTATATTTTTTAAGTGGCTTTAAATTCATTACCATCATTTTGAAAGATGAAATAAATTTCTTGCATTTTCGCTAGTGATTTCTGCGAGTTCAGATAGTGATATATTCTTTATCTTAGCGATTTTCTCTGCAATATACCTAATATATGCTGGTTCATTACGTTTACCTCTAAAGGGTACAGGAGCTACAAAAGGGCTATCGGTTTCTAATAATAATTGATGAAAAGGTACTCGACCTATTAATTTATAATAATTTGCGTTCATAAATGTAATTGCTCCTGTGAATGAAATGTAAAAATTTAGTTTAAGAATTGATTCCAGAAATTCCATATTGCCTGTGAATGAATGTAATACACCACCGACTTTATTCGCCTTTTCCTCCACCAATATTTTATAAATATCATCATGTGCATCTCGATTATGAACAATTATAGGTAGTTGTAACAATTGTGCTAACTGTATTTGCTTTCTAAAAAAAGCTTGTTGCCATTCTTTCTCAGCATACATCCGGTAATAATCTAATCCAATTTCACCAATTGCAATGGGTTTTGCTTCCTCAGCAAGTTTTTCAATTTCAGATAAATGTAGTAAATCTTCTTTACTACAATTATTTGGATGTATTCCAACAGCCGCATGAATAACCGCAAATTTCTTTGCCAAGGCAACAGCTTGTTTAGATGAGTCTGTATCTATGCCCAAAGTTATTATCGTACTAACCTTATTTTGTATAGCGTTTTGGATTACTTTTTCACGATCATCATTAAAATGCTCAAATTGTAAATGAGTATGTGTATCGATAAACATTGATTTTGCCTTTTATAAATTACTATTAGGTAATTTCCGATCCCGATGGAATATTTTTGTCTACAGTTACTAATGCTAGGGAATCGTCAGAAATTGCTGCGAGTAACATTCCTTCCGATATTTCACCGTGTATCTTTACAGGCTTTAAGTTTGTCACTATAATAATTTGCTTATTTATTAAATCGCTTGGTTTATAGTGCTCTGCTATACCTGCAATTATTTGCCTTTTTTCTTGGCCTAAAAGTACGCTCAATTTCATTAATTTATCTGTTTTAGGTAACCGACTAGCCTCTATTATTTCCGCTACACGCAGGTCTATTTTTTTGAACTGTTCAATGGAAATATTTTCTTCTGATTTACTAACCTCATATAATTTATTATCCGAAGCTAATCTCAATTTATTAATCTCCGGCTCAATCTCTTTATCGTCTATTTTTTTAAATAAGATCTCAGGTCTACCCAACTTGTGCTTAGCTTTTAGAGATAAATCACCAGAAATATCCCAAATATTAGCTACTTCATTGATTACTAAATTGAGAATCCTACGCAATTTTTGAGTTGAATGAGGTATAAATGGTTCCATAAGAATCGAAATTGCCTTAGTAGTCTGAAGACAGAGATTAATCGTGGTTGCGCATTTATCTCTATTATTCTTGATTGTCTCCCATGGAGTCTTGTCATTGAAATACTTATTAGCAAAGCGAGCAATATTCATGGTCTCCTGTATCGCTCGTCTCATCTGAAAGCTATCAATTAAATTGCCAATATTCTGCGGCGCATTTTCTAAAAGGGAGATCAATTCCTTATCAATTCTGTCAAAACTCTTTATATCAGGAACTTTTCCTGCAAAATGCTGATGTACAAAAGTGACTGTACGGTGCACGAAATTTCCTAATATATCGGCTAATTCGTTATTATGTCGAGCTTGAAAATCTTTCCAAGAGAAGTCTGTATCCCTTGTCTCAGGTAAATTATTGCAAAGACAATAGCGTAATGAATCAGGTTGAAATGTCTCTAGGTATTCATCTAACCATACGGCATAGTTCCTACTCGTTGAAATCTTATTACCTTCAAGATTTAAGAATTCATTTGCAGGCACATTATCAGGTAAAATATAGTCACCATGCGCCTTCAGCATAACCGGAAAAATTAAGCAGTGAAATACAATATTGTCTTTACCTATAAAATGCACCAATCTTGTATCTTCACTTTGCCAATATAATTTCCATAATTCTGCATCACCCTGTTCAATAGCCCATTCTTTTGTAGCCGATATATACCCAATCGGAGCATCAAACCAAACATAAAGAACTTTGCCAGAAGCATTGATTCCGACTTTCCTTGCAATATCTTTTGGAATTGGAACACCCCAAGATAGATCTCTTGTTACTGCTCTATCTCTCAGACCGTGTTCAAACCAACTATGAATTTGACCAAGGACATTGGATTTCCACTCGGGATGATTATTTATCCAGGTTTCCAATTCTTTTTGAGATTTAGCTAGAGGGAGATACCAGTGCGTTGATTTCTTCATAATAGGTTTAGCGTTTGTTACTACACTCCGTGGATGAATAAGATCTGTGGGACTTAAAGAATTTCCACAACTCTCGCATTGATCCCCATATGCTTCATCATAGGTGCAGTACGGACATGTACCACGGACAAATCTGTCAGCCAGAAACATTTTTGCTTCTGGATCGAATAATTGCTCATCTTCTTTCAAAACAAATGTATTCTTTTTCGCAAGTTTTCTAAAAAAATCTTGACTTGTTGCATGATGAATCTCAGAAGATGTGCGACCATAATAATCAAAACTCATACCAAATGCTTCAAAACTGGCCTTGTTTTTTGCATGATAGTAATCAACGACTTCCTGTGGAGAGATATTCTCCGATCTGGCCCGCAATATTATTGGTACGCCATGTTCATCAGATCCACAAATATAAAGAACATCATTTCCTTTTAAGCGATGATAACGTACAAAAATGTCTGCAGGTAAATATGCGCCTGCAAGATGTCCCAAATGAATAGGACCATTTGCATATGGAAGTGCGCTTGTTACAAGAATTCTCTTTTTAGTATTCAATTTATGTAATCCCAATATTTACTATAACTTGAGGACAATTAATATACGTATAACTATTACTTAGAACAAGGGGCTATTATTTTTGATTTAAAGATCAGATTGGTAAAGATCTATTTTACTCTGTATGTGATACCTGTTGCAAGGTTAAATAACCATTAATTTCTTCAAGCGTATATTGCTCAAATTCTTCATCATTATATCGTAATATAACATTTTCATTGAAAATATTTATTTTATCTACGAATCCTAATCCTTTTTCTGTTTCAATTGGTGTATCTAAAGGTGGAAAACGTTCTAAAGAAGCGGAATAAAATCCTTTCTCATATAAAAGACAACATTTAAGACGACTGCAAATGCCTGATAATTTCGACGGATTCATTGGTAGATTTTGCTCTTTAGCATCATTTGTAGAAATCGGAGAGAAATCATGAATAAAAGTCGAGCAGCACAACTGTTTTCCACATACACCAATACCACCAATTTTTCTAGCCTCCTCCCTTACACTAATTTGCCTTAATTCAATTCGAGTTCTATATTTACTTGCTAAATCTTTAACTAACTCGCGAAAGTCAACCCTTTGATCCGAAGTAAAATAAAATGTCAGTTTGTTAGCATCAAACTGATATTCTACGTCAACTAACTTCATATTTAAGTTTCGTCGTCTTATATATTCCTTCCCTGTAAGAAATGCAAATGCTTCTTCACATCGGTTTTGCCTCATTTTTTCTAAATCCTCAGGAGATGCTTTACGTAAAATGGATTTAGGTTCGTCCTTTATATTTTTAAGCATAGCCAGGCGACCAGTTTGGGTTACTTTACCCATATCTAAACCTTTGTCTACCTCAACGACAGCATATTGCCCTATCTGCAAATAAAGATCACTTGAATTAATAAAATAGCTCTTTCTGTTTCTTTTAAATGTAATCTCTACTACTTCTGGTAACATATTTGAATTACCCTTGTCGGTTATCTGGAACGAATTAAATTACGTTTAATCCGAATTCCCAGAACGGTTAAGAGCAAAGGACTGTACACATTGGATCGCAAGTTATATATTGCACGTTCAATTTCATGTAATATTTTAGTAAAATTCGATTTTCCATATCCTGACGAAAACTTCTTTACTTCATCTTTGAAATCAATATTGATAATATCCGTATCCCTTCCAGAATAAACTATATGTAAAGCATCTAAAAACCACAAAATAAGTAAATTCAAAATCTCCATCAAGAAATTTTTATCTCGTTTACTGTGGATTGAATCCACAATCTCGGTCAATTCTAATATATTATCTGATACAACGGCCTTAAGATAGTTATAAACAATTCTTCGTTTTTCATTAATATCTTGATCGAGTTCTTCAAATATGCTTTTCAAATTTTTCTGAGCAATATGTATAATTTGACTTTCTTCATTTACTAACTGTCGATATTTCTTTAATACTAACAGAGCATCTTCGTAAGATAATTGAGGGAAATATATTCTTTGACATCGCGACTGAATAGTATCTATTATTCCTTGTAAAGAAGATGTAATTAGTATTAGAAGTAAGTTATCCGGGGGTTCCTCTAATAATTTTAAAAAAGAATTAGCACTTTCACGGGTCATTCTATCTATATTAGTTATAATATATACCCTTTTTATGGCTTCATAAGGAGCGTACTTAGATTCATTTCTCAATTCTCGAATTTGCTCTATTGAAATAACTGTATGCCCACTAAGATCTATTCTTTTATAGGGATTTTCTGCTTTTGCTTTTAGTCGTTCTTTAATATCATCTACAGACCAGCTACTAGAAATTGGGAATATAAATTTAATATCAGGATGATTTAACTGACTAATTTTATGACATGATGTACAGATGTTACAGGGTCGCGAAAATGCGTCTTGACAATTAAGAGCTTTGGCCAATTCGATAGCTATCGCTTCTTTACCACATCCTTCGGGTCCATAAAAAAGAAAGGCATGTGCTAGACGATTATTTATGATACTTTTTTTTAACCGCTCTCGTATCCGTGCTTGTATCTTGATTTCTGTTAAGTATTCCAACAACAATTCCTTATATAATATAATAATCAGTTCGTTTTGGAATTTAATTTAAATAATTTGTTTTAAGATAGTGTTATTCAATTGGTTTAGCTGTCGAAATTATTATCTTGTAAATTCCCTTCTTTCTCAAAAGGTCCATTATTTTCACAACAATGCCGTGTGTTACCTTCATATCTGCTCGTAATACAACACTTTTATCGGATTGGCCTGATAATAATATTTCAACGCTTTCTGCCAGATTTTCCAAAGTCAAAGGATCATCATTTAAAAATATATTTTCATTTGCATCGACATAAACAATTACTTTTTGGGCTGTGTGTGATTCACCACTATCTGCTTCTGGTAGTTTTAATTTAATACCCGGTTGCTCTAAAAAAGTTGATGATACTGTAAAAAATATTATTAGGATAAATAAAACATCAATAAGAGGGGTAATATTAAGTGCTATTTTTTTTGGAGTCTTTTCTAATAGTTTCATTATCTTTATAGATATAGCTACCTTTATGTCAAAATCTTTTTTTAATCTTAGTCAAAAACTTCAATATTCTGTTGTTGGTTGCTTAATCGGAAGATTCTTAAATGAATGAATTTTTTGAATTAGAAAATTGGAATACTTTTCGATGTCAAGTACGAAATTTTCAGCTTTTTTAGTAAAATAGTTATAAAATATAAGAGCAAAAATTCCAATAATAAGACCAGTAACAGTTGTAATTAATGCTTCTGATATTCCACCAGATAATGCCGCTGCTTGACCAATTCCCTGTTCCTTTATAACATTAAAAACTTGTATCATTCCCAAAACAGTGCCTAAAAGTCCTAATAATGGTGCAATTACTGCAATGGTTTCAAGGACGGTTAAACCTCTTTCTAGATGCCTGATTTCTTGTCTACCTTGATCTTCAATTATCTCCTTTATTTCATATCTCTCTAAATCTGTATTCTCGAGACCTATTTTCATTAAGTTGGGAAGAGGTCCTTCATATTTTGAGCAGATACTCTGCGCTAAATCAATATCTTTTAATGACTTAAATTGCTCGATGATATTAATTATCTCAGGAATAATAATTTTTTTTCGGCGCAATACATAAAAGCGCTCTAATATAATAGCCAAAGCGAGTATTGAAGCTAATATTAACGGATACATCATTAATCCGCCGCGCTCAAAATAATCAAGCATTTTAATGAATCCTCTCTCTAAGGTTAGGATATATTAACCTTGCCGTTATTACCAATCTTTCATCAGGGAAATTCGATGGCAATGGTTTAAAAGGGAATGTAGATTTTATGGCATTTATACTGGATTGCTCTAAAGATTCATGCCCTTTATGTTGTAACACGTCGTATTCAATAAGATTGCCTTCTTTTGAAATGGAAAAACGAATAACTGTTGATCCATATATTAAACCTAATTGATAATATGCTGGCGGAGTGAACCATACCCGTTGTAATTTCCTTTTTAATGCATTAATGTAGGGTGCCCACTCCCAAGCGTAAGTGCTTAAAGATAAGTCGCCTAATTGATCTGCTGAAAACCTCTTTTGATCATAAATATTATTAGTTGTCTCTTGCCCCTCAAATTGTTGTCTAAGAGCCTCCTGGCCTTCAACATTATAACTACTCTGTGAACTGACGTCATGATTTCTATTCATTAGAGCATCTTTGCTGAATTTTCTATTGGGCAAATTTTGTGATAATGCATCTGATAAACTGGGATTAGTTAAATTTTGAATTGGAATATTACCATCACTATATGGCTGTTTATCAATCTCATCGTAAATAAAGGGATTTCGCGCACGGGAATTTCGATCGGAGAGTAAATCTGACTCACTTGGCATATCATCATTTTCGTTAATATTTTCTACAATTTGCTTGGATTTGTTCTCAGGAAATAATACCGCCACTTCTTCAGAAAGATTATCTATTTCCGATGTCAGGTCGATATTAAACAACTCAACTTTAAAGACGAAAAAGAGCACTAAGTGTAATAGTAAAGAAAGAAACAATGCAATCAAATATATCCTTTTCTCGTGATCCATTGAGTTTAATTTTAGGCTATTTACATGCATTTTCTTAAATTTAAACATTTATACTATAGAATATAAGACAATCTATGTAAATATTTCATTTCATATTAATATATTTAATATAAAAGTTGTCAGAATCTGGGACTACCTATTGGATGTTTGGTTACCTTGAGATCTTGTAATGCTGATGCTTTAACATTAATTTGAAACGAATAATAGTCTATACTAGGCTGCCAATTGAACGACATTTCCCAGCAATGCAAGTCTCGATAAATAGAAAAACTCTGGTATACAATTTTCCCCTTTGTTACATCAAATCTACCATTCCAATTTACGCGCCAATTTTTCGTGAGTGAAATACTCGCGGTTGTTGAGACATTTAAACGTTCATCAGGTCTAAGAGGATTTGTACGATTATAGGTATAATTGATATTAAAGTTTATTCGCCAGGGTATCTCGACGTTTTTTGCTGCAAATTCATCACTTACCTCCTCTCGTTGGATAAATTCTACGCTTGTTATACCTTCATCTTGTTCAGAAGCTTGTTCATCTTTTTTTTCGCCCTCTTTTTTCTTATCTTTCTGAAAAATCTTGTTATCTAGAGAAAAGGAAGTACTGGCATTTAAAGTTAATAATCTTGGCAAAAGTCCTTGGGATAATAGGAATTCGTCTCTGTTTCCGATTCCATCATGCCCTGCTTTGTAAAAACTATGACTTGCGGTAACATTTAAATTAACTCCCTTAACCGGAGTTGAACGAAAACTAGTTGATAAATTTTGCCAGTTTAAACTGTCGGCATCAAAATTATAGCCGGTACTGAAATTAAGGGTAAATAAATCTATTTTTTTTTCTTCATCTCCATTAACTAATTTTGCCTGAAATAGGTTTCCCAAACTTATACGTAAGAATCTTGATTTTTTAGATGGAGTTGCACCAAATGGATTCTTCTTAAATTTATCTATCGGTTTAATCTTCATACCGGTAGTATCGCTGAGATAATTAAAATATCCAAATACTGGTGAGGAAAAATCAGGTGTAAATGATAATGAAACGGACGGATCTATCTTATGCCGGATAAATTTAATGCTTCCTATGTTTGGTTCGAATAAACCATAAAGTACTGTTTTAAGTCCGATATTGGCGTCAAACGTTCTTCGAATTGCGAATTTTTTTTTCTGTGTTTCAATAACCTTATTCGTTGCCGGATCCAATTCAGCAATCGTGATTTCATCGACCCAAATTTCTTGGTAATTTAAGGCAGGAGAAAGATTAAAATACTTAAATATCTTTTGAGGTGAATTAAAAGTAAATCTATGCTCCGCACCTCTGTTCTCTTTCGTATCAAATGTTGTATCATTTAAAGCCGTTCTTGATCCCTTATTAATCATTCTGCCATTATATGAAAAATTAATATTTTGATACCATGTGCTTTTACCCCTAACATTCTTACCTGTAATGGTTTCGTATAGTGTTGATTGAGAACGTGAAAATCGAATATTAGGAATTGTATAACTTAAATTACCATTTTGTAAATTCTCCGTCCTGGTCATATTTATTGACATACTATTCTTTGTTCCTTTAAAGCTTTTACTAATTGTCAGATTCGATGTTAAGATTTGTTCGGTACGACGGTTAAAATCGCTTGACAACTCTCTTGCTAGATCTTTGTCACTTTGGAATTTTCCAGATGCTGCTATACGCAATGTTGGATCGATTTGGTGGGAGTGATTAATCTCCACAGCCCACCGTTCCTTCTTTTTACCTGTATAGGGATCTTTTGGAAGATAATATCCTGCAAATTTACCATTTAAAATGTAGCGCATGGCATAATTAAGCTCGGTTTTAAAGTTAAAAGCCAATTTTTCATAGTAATCTGTCAGAAAGGTAGCGTCAAAATAATCATTAGGTGCCCAATAATAACCTATATTTTTTAGAAATCTCCCACCGTATGAGCTCTCTCCATAGGTCGGGATGACGATCCCAGAATGTCGACCACGTTTATTAGGAAATACTCCAAAAGGTATAACCATAACAGGCATATCAGCAATATACAGATAAACTGGTTTGGCAATAATTTTATCGTTTATTATTACCCGCATCTTATCGCTCTTAAAATAAAAATGAGGCTCATCAATGTATTCACAAGAGGTAAAATATCCATCCTTTACCAAAAGGGTTTTATCGCTAATTTTATTAATTTGTTCACCTCTATAATATCCCGGGGGCATCTGAGTTTTACCGTAATTAATCTTACCTCGTTTTTTTCTAAAGTCATAATGGAGAAAGTTGCCGTAAATAGGCTCATGCCCTTTTTCTATAAAAACGGGGATGCCTTTATAGATTGGATTGCCTAAAGAATCCACAGTGTCAATAATACCTTGGGCAAAGAGATAATGATTATCTTGATCAATCATAATTTTTTCGGCTTCCAATGTCATATTTTCGAAGACAATTTTAGCATTTCCATTTAAGTAGATTTTATTACTCTTCCGGGTAACACTTCCTGTTTCCGCCCAATAGTATATTGGTGAATCTAATTGATCGTTTGTACCGGACTTCATCTCCTGAGTTTTCGTTGAATCCGATATAAGTGAATCTATACTGCCCACCACATTCATACTATCTAACGCCAATGTATCAGATAGTGAAGGGTCAATCGAATTATCAGGAAAAGCAAATGATTGATCGCTAAAAAATATTAAGACTAGACATAATATTAAAATATTTAGGAAATTATTGAACATTAAAAAATGATATTATCTATATCTACTACATTCACAAATTCTTTATATTATTTTTACTTGAAAAGATGAAATGGTTTCCATAAAATCTTAATTATTTTTTGCAATTAAAATAAAATCAACTTTACCTTCTTCTAAATTTACCTCTTTTACTTCAATAGTTACCTCATCACCCAAGCGAAAGATTATATCTGAATCGCGTCCGATTAAAGTGTAAGTTTTTTCATCATATATAAAAAAATCATTTAAATCTTTTACATGAACCAATCCCTCAACTAAAGTATCAATCAATTCCACAAAAAAGCCAAAAGATGTAACACCTGAAATAATACCCTTAAACTGCTCGTTAATATGTTGACTGATGTATTCATTTTGCTTAAGACGTATAGATTCTCGTTCTGCTTCTAAAGCTGTGCGCTCCATTTTTGTTGCTTGCTCACAGACTTTCTTTAAAAACTTTTTTATAGAAATAAAATCTTGTGATATACTAGTTTGAGAATATTTCTTTAAAAGGCGATGCACAGTTAAATCAGGATATCTCCTTATTGGCGATGTAAAATGAGTATAATCTCGAAATCCCAAGCCAAAATGACCAATATTTTGTATGGAATATTCTGCTTTCATCATCGAACGCAAAGCTACTTCTTCAATTATGATTTCTTCATTGGTTCCCTGTATTTTGTTTAAGATTTTCTGCAGCTCTTTTGAAGTTATATTATTAAGTGCATTGAATTTATATCCAAGAGCGGTAAGAAATTCAAAAAATTTAACCATTTTTTCTGAGTCGGGTTTATCATGTACTCTATAAATAAAGGGCAGTAACTGTTCTTTTGTGCTCATTTTTAATATGTGCTCGGCAACGGTTCTATTGGTCAACAACATGAACTCTTCGATAAGTCTATGGCTATCTAATCTTTTTTTTCGTTTAATCGCTAAAGGGAATCCCTTTTCATCTAAAACAAAAGAGACTTCAGGTGTTTCGAAATCGATACCCCCTTCACTCAATCGCTTACGTGAAAATATCTTACTTAGATTCATCATCATACTCAATTTATGAAAAAACGGATCCTTTGAATTTGAATTAAGAATTTCTTGTGCTTCTTCATAATTAAATCTGCGTTTACTACTGATAATCGAAGGAACAATCTTATATTCCACAACTCTTCCATCGTCAGAAATCTCCATAAAACAACTGTAAGTCAGTTTATCACAGTGAGGTTGTAAACTGCATGTATGATTTGATAATTTCTCAGGTAACATAGGTATTACTCTATCGACTAAATATACACTAGTTCCCCTTTTCAGTGCTTCCTGGTCTATTTGTGAATTTTCTTTTACATAATAACTAACGTCTGCAATATGAACTCCAAGGAGATAATTACCATTTGACAATTTTTCAAGTGAAACAGCATCATCAAAGTCTTTAGCATCTTCAGGATCGATAGTGAAAATCTGCATATCTCTAAGATCTGTTCGACAGGCGATTTCCTCCTCGGTAATATCATCTTTAATCTGTTGTACCTCTTTTTCTACTAAATCTGGGAATGATATTTCCAATTGATGCGAATATGCTACAGAGGTAACATCAACACCAGGTTCACCAGTGTACCCGATAATCTTTTTAATAAAGCCTTCTGGATTTAGATGGTCTGTATCCCATTTTTCTAAGGTTACAACTACTTTTTGACCATTCTGAGCATTCTTTTGTTTTTCTTTAGGTATAAAAAAATCACGATATACTTTAGGATTATCTGGTACAACATAACCATAATACTGAGTCTTGTGATATGTCCCAACGAAATCTATTCTCTTTCTTTTAATAATTTTAGACACATAGCCCTCTTCATTCTTACCGCGAGAAGATGCAAATAATTTTACTTCTACTAAATCGGTATCAAATGCAGTATTCAAATGATCTCTACCAATGAAAACATCTATATTATTTTCCTTATCATGTAAAAAACCGAAACCGCTGCGGGTGATGCTCAGTTCACCTTCGAGTGTTCGTGATTTGGATGAAAGGACATACTTTTTATTTCCTTTACTTTTAGAGATTTGTCCAGAAGATTTTAAGAAAATCAATGCTTTTCTGAAAAAGTGGTAGTCATGGTGTGTAATCGCAAGATTTTTACTCAGGTCTTTTGCAGACAGACCCGATTTGTTTTTTTTCAAGATAGATAATATTTTTTTCTGAATCTTTTTTTTTGAGAGTGATGGCATAGTTAGTTAATTGTAATTTCTAAAACTCTTGGTAAGTTGTTATAATCCTTAAAAACAGCTATTTTATCAAAACCATACTGCCAAGGAATTTTCATTACTTCATCTATACAAGTGCCACTTAATTCAAGAAGGATGAATTTACAATTGAGGTTTTTTGCTATCATTGACAGAATTTTGTGGTAAAATATCGTTCCACTTCCAAAATCAGTTAAAGCAATTTCAGGTTCGAATTGACGAATTTCAGGATCAAGGTTTTTATACTCCTCTAAACTGATATAGGGTGGATTTGATATGATAATATCGATAGTATTTTTAATAGGGGACTCATCGCATAAAATATCATGCTGTAGAAAGTCTATTTTACTTATTGTATTATTTATTTCTGCATTCTTAATAGCAATTTCCAATGCCTCCTTTGAAACATCTGTGGCTAGTAAATGGCATTCAGGCCAATGATGTGCTAAGCTAATGGCAATACACCCACTTCCCGTTCCGATATCCCATATCCAACATCCCTTACTTGAAAATTTTTCTCTCAGTCGAAGAGTTCTTTCAACTAAAAATTCTGTTTCGGGTCGTGGTATTAATACGGCTGGCGACACATTAAGCGTCAATCCCATAAACTCAGTTTTTCCTATCAAATACTGTAAAGGTTCATGTGCCGTTCTTCTTCGTATTAGTTCACGGAATTGGTTAATTTCACCGCTTGTTAAAATTCTATCAAACTGCAGATAAAGTTCAATTCTATCCGTGTTTAGGATATGGGAAAGCAACATTTCAGCATTTAAACGTGGATTTTCAAAGTTGTGATTTTTGAAAAAATGGGTTGTGGTATTTAATATTTTTAAAACTGTCCAAATGTTGTTATTATTAGCCATTTGATGCCGTGTAGAAGCAGAGAGATCTAATATAGAATAAAAGATTTGCTTAAAGCATTAGATCAATTTAGGATGCTTTTGATATTTTCTCTTTTCGATCTTCATTCTGTAATTGCTCAATAAATTCATCAATTTCACCTTCAAGAACCTTATCTAACTTATATAAAGTTAAGTGAATTCTATGATCGGTAACACGTCCTTGTGGAAAATTGTAGGTTCTAATTTTGGCGCTTCTGTCTCCACCAGCAACCATATTACGGCGCTGTGTCGAGATAGACTCATTTTGCTCACGGATTGCTTTATCTAAAAGCCTTGCTTTAAGCACTTTCATAGCTTTATTTTTATTCTTTAACTGAGATTTTTCATCTTGGCACGTTACTACAATTCCGGTTGGTAAATGAGTAATACGAACAGCTGAATCTGTTGTATTAACACTTTGTCCGCCAGGTCCCGAAGAACGATAAACATCGATACGTATGTCATTGGGATTAATTTTTATTTCTACATCTTCAGCCTCGGCTAAAATAACTACAGAGGCGGCAGAAGTGTGAACACGACCTTGTGTTTCCGTTTCAGGTACGCGTTGGACACGATGAACGCCACTTTCATATTTTAGTTTTCCATAGGCTTCATTA